>Ga0123337_10001245_pt1 | contig 34037 bp, 28 predicted proteins | sample frozenSSSSmetaG_FD_89792 | JGI IMG/M metagenome (GOLD analysis project Ga0123337, IMG submission 89792) | Glacier valley bacterial and archeal communities from Borup Fiord, Nunavut, Canada, to study Microbial Dark Matter (Phase II) -... | ecosystem: Environmental > Aquatic > Freshwater > Ice >...
ATGAAAGGAATAATACTTGCCGGTGGGTCCGGCACCCGGCTGCATCCGCTGACGCTGGCCGTAAGTAAGCAGCTTATGCCGGTTTATGACAAGCCGATGATTTACTACCCACTCTCGATTCTGATGCTGGCGGGTATTCAGGATATTCTCATCATCTCTACGCCCCACGATCTGCCCCACTTCGAGAAACTCCTCGGCGACGGGTCTCGGTTTGGATGCCGGTTCAGCTATGCCGCGCAACCCAGTCCCGATGGTCTGGCGCAGGCGTTTGTCATTGGCGAGACATTCATCGGCACCGATAAAGTCGCGCTCGTGCTGGGCGATAATATCTTCTACGGCTCCGGGCTGTCGAAACTGTTACAGGCCAATAATAACCCCGATGGGGGCGTGGTATATGCCTATCAGGTGAACGACCCCGAACGCTACGGCGTGGTAGAGTTTGACGATGCGTTTAATGTCTTGTCGATTGAGGAGAAGCCCGAACAGCCGAAGTCAAACTACGCCGTGCCGGGTTTGTATTTTTATGACAACGACGTAGTAGAGATTGCCAAAAACATTGCGCCTTCGCCCCGGGGCGAGTACGAAATCACCGACGTGAACCGCGTTTATCTGGAACGGGGTAAGCTGAAAGTGGGCGTGCTGGACCGGGGTACGGCCTGGCTCGATACGGGTACGTTCGAGAGTCTGATGCAGGCGGGGCAATTTGTCCATGTCATTGAAGAGCGGCAGGGGCTGAAAATCGGCTGCCCTGAAGAGATTGCCTGGCGCATGGGCTTCATCGACGCTGACCGCCTTACTGAACTGGCTCGCCCGCTGGTCAAGAGCGGATATGGGCAATACCTGCTCGATATTCTGAAGTAAGCCAGTAGTGGTTTTGCTGTCTGTCTACTGCTATACGAAGCCCAAAGCCAGCCCGGTTTTGGGCTTCGCGACTCACAAGCATACGCCAACAAGACGCGGGCAGTACTCCGCAAATCCCCGCGATTTCATGCGTAGAACTACGTATTGTCGAAGTTTATTAGGCGGTTAAATCACTGACAGACAACAACTTTCAATAGACCAATAGAATTTTCTGTTACGATAAGTGAGCCGGGCTTTTTGTAAGTTTGTCAGGCTTTCTGCTTCTATCCCTAACCAACCAATAGACCGAATTGCCCAAATTAAATCCTTATCTCTTTTCCAATCATGTCTGTATTTACCAAAGACGCGGGTCGGTTCCTGAAATCCCGCGAAGCCAACGCCATGACAGGCGAGTACCGCGAGCGCAAAGTAAGCGTTGGCCTGAAACCAGACGAGTACACCCGCTCCGAATATTTCGGTATCAACCAGGTCATGGCCCTCCTTGAACAGCCGGGTTGCATGGGCCTGCGCGTCCATCACGCCAAACGCTGGGAAGACGCTGATGGCAACCCCACCGAGCCGGGTAAAGGCGAACTGAAGCCACGCGTCCTGCTAACCGGTGTCGATGCCGAGGGCCATGATATGCCCATCAGAGAAGGCAGCGCCGGTTTGAAAGACGGCGACGACGATGGGCAGGCCTTAGGGGATGGACCCGTTTGTCCGCGCCATTGTGCCAATTAATAGTGCATCAATAATACGATGGATAGGCTAATAGATTTAATACGAAGATACCCCCTTGACTTCGTCTCATATCTAAGCAGCATTATTCCTATCTGTGTTGGACTACTTTTGCTGAGATTTCAACGTCGAGAACACCGGTACATTTGGCTACTATTTGTTTTCGCTTTCACAAAAGACACATACGCTTTTTGGTATAGCTATTGGACAAAGAGCAATCTCTTTATCCTGAACTTGGAGACCGTATTTGAGACGATACTGGTAGGATTGGTTTACTACTCGTGCTTCTCGAATACGATCTCTAAACGAATTATTATGGGGGGGGGGATACTGACAATTGGCGTCATTCTGCTTACCTACACAGACGACCGGCTATCGTTGCCAAGTTTACTGTTGTTCCGGGTTTATTCAGGTGTGGCGTCGCTGGCTTACTTCAACAAGATTCTGGCCGATCTGCGCATCAGAAACATTCTGATGCACCCTCTTTTCTGGTTCAGTGCCGGGCTACTGATCTATGTTCTGGGTACATTCTTTACCAGCCTGTTCAGCGAATTCATTTTCGACCCAAAAACCGTACCCGACGAGACGTTTGATTTCTACTGGAACATCAACAACGTGCTCTTCGTCTTCTTCTCGCTGTTGAGTGCCATCGGCCTCTGGTGCGTTAGGTATGACCAGAATAATGTGCTGTAAGCGCATATTATCAATCCCGGGCAACTCCATCCGTTTTACCCAAACAACATCCCAAAATCGTCGTAGTCGTTGGCTTTGGGGATTTTGTAGGCTTTGAGCCAGGCTTTCAGCATGGCCGGGTCGCGGAGGTCCTTCACCTCACGCTTTACGGCTTTGATGCCGCTCTTTAGCTCGCGCAGGTCATTGTTGAACGAGTATTCCAGCCCGAAGGTCGTGGTGAACATGAGCGGTTTGCCGAGCATGGCCGAGAGGTGATGCCGCATCTCGTGTAGTTCGTCGCCGAGTTCGTCAGCCTGCTGTTTCAGGATTTTGTTGTAGTATTTGAGCTGATCGTCGGCCAGGGTTTCGAGGTGCTGCTGGTCAATGCGGTTGAACTCCAGCTGCAGCCGGAACAGGGCCAGCAAATCACTTTTTTCGTAGGCTTCCGTTATACGCTGCATCACGGCGGTTTTGCGTTCTTTCTCAGCTTCGTCGCGCTCGCGGTCGGGATGGAATGCCTTCACCAAATCCATGTACAGCGTCCTGACGGCTTTGGTGATGTTGCGTTCTTCGAGCTGCTTTTTGGCCTCGCGTTCCTGCTGCTTTGCCGTTTTGGGTTTCTTCGCTTTTTTCTCCTCCGTCTGCTGCCGCTGTTGCTGGTGTTCAGCGTGACGGGCCTGTAACTGCTCCTGCACATACGCTTCAAACTTCTCCTGCGTACTCACGTCCACGTCGGGGCCGAACGTGATGCCGTACATGGAACTGACCATTTCTTTCATCACCTCCGAAACCAGCCCATCCGTTTCGGCAGTAGTCTCATCGAACCCATCTTCGTCGTATTTATCGAAGATCGGCTTCATCTCGTCCATGCCGTGCATGTCAATGAGTTCGTAAGCAAGATCAATGATGAGGTGGGCGAGTTTCTTCTTCTCGGTTTTGGTGGTTTCGGGCCGGGCGTAGGCATGGTCAAACACCCGCACGAGGTCGGCGCGATGGCGGTTGTAGTCGGTCAGCAGAGGGCGGTATTCGGTGTTAATGCGCTGCTGAATAGTGTCGACGGTTTCCCGGAAGTTTTTGATTTCTATTTCCAGTTCGCCAATTCGTTTGGTCAGGCGGTTGAACTCCTTTTGTGCTTTGGAGAGGGGTGCGTTGACTTTGTCAGGCGTTAAAATTTGGACGAGTTGCTGAGGCTGGGGCATAAACTGGCACTTGGTAAAGCGAGCAAACAAAGGTACAACTGCGTATATTGCCCGTCAACCCCACGAAGTTATCTCCCATGAAAAAAGCCATTACCTTATTCGCCTGCCTGTTTGCACTCGGTGTTCAAGCCCAAAATGTCCCATCCCAAACCGACTCGGCCACCATCCGGGCCATATACAGCGAAGCCCTCGCCCACGGCAAAAGCTACGAATGGCTCCGGCAGCTCACCAAAGGAGTTGGCGCGCGGCTAAGCGGGTCGGCGGGTGCACAAAAGGCCGTTGACTGGGGCAAAAAAGCCATGGAGCAGGCGGGTTTCGACCGGGTATTTTTGCAGGAAGTCATGGTGCCGCACTGGGTACGCGGGGCCAAAGAGCAGGCGTATATCCACATCGGCAATCAAAAAATTGCCGTACCCATTGCGGCCCTCGGTGGCTCGGTGGCTACGGCCCCGGCTGGGGTGGAAGCGGGCATAATCGAAGTCAAAAGTTTCCCTGAACTGCGGGCGTTGGGAGCCGACCGGGTGCGCGGCAAAATCGTATTCTTCAACCGCCCCATGGACCCAACCAAAATCAACACCTTCGAGGCATACAGCGGAGCCGTGGATCAGCGGGGCAACGGAGCCACCGAAGCCGCCAAGCTCGGCGCCGTAGGGGCCATTGTCCGGTCCATGACCAACGTTCATGATGATAACCCACACACGGGCGGGATGCGCTACGGTGTGGGCGTTCCGCTGATTCCGACAGCTGCCATCAGCACCAATACCGCCGACCTGCTCAGCAAATCGCTGGCCGAAAAACCTGACCTGACCTTTTTCTTCAGGCAAAACTGCGAAACCCTCCCCGACGTCAAATCGTATAACGTAGTCGGTGAACTCCGGGGCAGCGAAAAACCCGATGAAATCATCGTGGTAGGTGGCCATTTAGATTCCTGGGATCTGGCCGAGGGGGCGCACGACGATGGCGCGGGCTGTGTGCAGGCGATGGAGGTGCTGCGAATTATGAAAACGCTGGGTGTCAAACCGAAGCGGACCGTCCGGGCGGTGCTGTTCATGAACGAAGAAAACGGGCTGCGGGGAGGCATCAAATACGCCGACTTAGCCAAACAGAACAACGAAAAGCATATTGCCGCCATCGAGTCAGACGAGGGTGGGTTTACGCCACGCGGCTTCGGCATTGTAGGCAACGCGGGTCAACGCGCCAAAGTGGACCCCTGGAAACCGCTGCTTGCCCCCTACGGCCTGACCGACATTGGACCCGGCAGCGGTGGGGCCGACATTGGACCGCTGGCGCAGTCAGGTACGGTACTGTTTGGCTTCAAACCCGATTCGCAGCGGCATTTTGATTACCACCATACGCCCGTCGATACGTTCGAAACCGTCAGTCAGCGCGAACTCGAACTGGGTGCCGCATCAATGGCCGCGTTGGTCTATCTATTGGACGAATACGGAATTTAAGCATGCTTAAACTAATGACGCCATCCGTTGTTGCTTGATTAACAACACTATACATATCCAGAAAAGACTATGGAACCAACGTCAGCCAACCCCGAACCAAATCAACTCAGTCAGTCCGATGAGCGGCTATGGGCTATGCTCACGCACCTGAGTGCGTTGAGCGGCATCTTCACCGTAGTTGGCAGTTTAGCCGCTCCGCTGATTATCTGGCAGATTCAGAAAGATAAATCGGCCTTTGTGGATTATCACGGCAAAGAGGCCGTGAATTTTCAAATCACAATGGCCATTGCCGCAGGGGTTTCATTTTTCCTCTTTCTGCTATTGGTGGGATTAATACTCATCTGGGTTGTAGCTGCGGTCTGGCTCGTTTTTACCATCATTGCCGCCCTCAAAGCCTACAACGGCGAATACTACCGCTACCCGCTTACGTTTCGGTTCATCAAATAGCTGATTGTCAGAACTATTGTTGATTTTATACTGTAACAAAGTGGGCTACACGGCCCGGTATCACTACGTATAAACCGACCGAATTGCATGAAAATACTGCTTCTAACCGGATTACTCATCCCATTCTTCGCCTTTATGACCGGGCCAGATATCCCCCAAAAAGCGGAAGACATCAGCCCGCTGCTCATCGGCGAAACCATTCCCAACGTTAAACTCCTCGACGTAGCGGGTAAGACGGTCGATCTGAAAGCTGAAGTTGCTAAAAAGCCAACGTTGCTGGTATTTTACCGGGGCGGCTGGTGTCCGTACTGCAACACCCAACTATCTGACCTGCGCACCATCAAACCCGATATGGACAAGCTGGGGTATCAGATGATTGCCATCAGTACCGACGCCCCGGAAGGCCTGCGCGGCACCTACGACAAAACCGAAGTAACGTACACCCTCCTCTCCGACGCCGACGTAGCGGCCGCCAAAGCCTTCGGGCTGGCCTTCAAAGCCCCGGCCCGCGCCGACGAGATGCTACTTAAAAGCAGTGCAGGCAAAAATACAGGCGGTCTGTTGCCCGTACCCGCCGTATTTCTGCTTGGCACCGATGGCGTGATCAAATACGAACACATCAACCCCAACTTTAAGGAGCGCATATCGGCCAAACTGCTCAAAGCCGTTACGCTGGCCATGCAGGAGAAGTAATTCGGATGCGCCGAACGTCAGCACGTTGTTCCGGCAAGCGAAGAAAGCCACTACGTTGCGTAGTGGCTTTCTTCGCTTGCTAAATCTCCGTTCCTTCTTCAATCGGTTCAGGTTCAGGTTTGCCGTCTTCGTCCAGGATGACGCGCTTTCTTTTGCGATTGACGAGGTAGAACAGGAGCGGGGTAAATCAGAAAGCGAACGGATTCTGGCCTGGTCCTGACCGCGTATCAATAATGTTTAGGAGTCGGATAATTTCATCGTCTTCAACCAGATAATACAGGTAGTATTTCCGGTCAATCAACCGTTTTCTGAGTTGCGGATTTTCGGCATGGCTCATGCCTATGTAGGGCTGATTATCAATTACATCCAACTGCCGAAAGAAGTAGTTAACAAATTTTCTGGCGGACTCTACAGACCCGCTTTCCGATACGTGTTCGACAATAGCATCGAAATCCTCGGTGGCGGCTTCGGACCAGATTATTCGGTTAGCCATTGCCGGTATCGCTGTTTCATGGTCTCGTTTGATACCGTCTTGCCGAGCCGGTGCTGTTCTATAGACTCGTCAAGTCGGCTCCGCTGGGCTGGCGTCAGTTCATCCAGTGTAGCAACCTGACCGGATTGATTGGTCAGCAACTCATTGGCCATATTCAGCACCTGCTCCAGACCCGTTTCGTCGTCGGCTTCGTCCACTACCTGGTAAATACGCTGTTTTATCTCCTGAACGCTCATTGGCTTGGGGTTTTGACTACCTAAAGATAGCGATAAACCTGCTACGTTGATACGGAGACCGACAGTGTTCTCTCCTGTTGTCTAATCAGATACGGGGTCACACACAATCCACGCCTATATCTCCGTTCCTTCTTCAATCGGTTCAGGTTCGGGCTTGCCGTCTTCGTCGAGGATGACGCGCTTTCGTTTGCGGTTAACGAGGTAGAATAACGGTGGGATAATCAGCGGGGTGAAGAACAGCGTGGTGGTCAGGCCGCCGATGATGACGGTAGCTAAGGGCCGCTGCACGTCGGAGCCGATGCCGCTCGAAATGGCCGCCGGCACGAGACCGATGATGGCCACGACCATAATGGCCATAATGGCCCGAAACTGCTCCTGCGCCGTTTCGATGGTGATTTCGCGCAGGGATTTGCTCATATCCGTCAGGTTGCGGTTCAGGGCCGAGATAAGCAGCACGCCCGCCATGACCGAAATACCGAAGATACTCACGAAACCCACCCCCGCCGAGACGTTAAAATTATAGCCCCGCAGCAGCAACGCGCCAATGCCCCCCGCCAGTGCAAACAGCAGGCAGGCCAGCGTCACGAGCGTATCGCGGACGTTGCCGTAGAGCAGAAACAGGAATAGAAACACGACCACAATAGTCAGCGGGATGCTGATGGCCAGCTGCCCGCCCGCGCGTTCAAGGTTTTCGTACTGCCCGCCGTATATGATGCTGTACCCTTCGGGAATCTTGACGCGCTGCGCCACTTTCTGGCTGATTTCCTTGACGAAACCACCCTGATCGCGACCCCGAATGTTGGTGCGCACCGTAACCATACGCTTGCCGTTGAGCCGGTAAATATTGGTCTGCCCCTGCACGTAGCGGATGTCGGCCAGTTCGCTCATCGGGATCAGCGCGCCCGTGGCCGACGGCACCTGCAACTGCCGGATGGCGTCGATGCTGCCCCGGCTTTCGGGTGTGAAGCGGATAACAATGTCATACCGCTTGGCTTCGTCATACACCGTACCGATGGTTTTACCGCCGATGGCCGCTTCAATCATATTCTCAATTTCCGAGACGTTGATACCGTAGCGGGCGGCTGCCGGGCGGTTAATCTCAATAGCCAGCTGATCCTGCGGGCCTTCCTGCTCAATGTTGACGGACACGGCTCCGTCCATACCTTTCACAAGGACCGCAATGCTATCGGCTTTGGCCCGCATCAGCGTCAGGTCGTTACCCACAATAGAGATAGCGAGGTCTGCCGCGCTGCCCGTGACAATCTCCATTACCTGGTCGATAATGGGCTGGCCCGACGAGAAAAACGCGCCCGGAAACGCTTCCTGCAACTCGTTCTGCATGGATCGCACAATCTCTTTCTTCGATACGCTGTCTGACCACGTACTGTAATCTTTCAGACCCACCAGAATTTCGGTACGATCGGCGGGAAAGGGGTCGGTACCATCGTCATTGCGGCCCGCCTGCGTGATAACGAAGCTGACGGGCTTGTATTTAGCAATGATGTCACGGATTTTAGGCGATATTTTGGCATTCTCCTGAATCGTAATCCCCGACGGCATGAACGCCCGCATGAAAATGGAGCCTTCGTCCAGTTCAGGCAGGAACTCGGTGCCGAGCTTCGCGCCAAAGCCAATCATCACCAGCACCACCACCATACCCACGCCAACGACCATGGCCGGAGCGCGGAACAGTGTTGAGCGCAGTAACTTCGCGTAACCACGCTCCAGGGGCGACAGTAGCAGGTTTTTGTATTCCTTGAGCGGTTTGGCGTTCGGCTTCAGTGACTTGCTGTATACGAACGAAATCAAGACTGGAATCACCGTCAGGGCACACAGCAGCGAGCCAATCACGGCAAACGACAGCGTGAGGGCCATTGGCGAAAACAGCTTACCCTCCACCCGCTGCATGAGCAGAATGGGCAGATACGCCAGAATAATAATCGTGACCGAAAAGAAAATCTCCCGCGCCACCTCACCCGCCGACCCAATCGTGACTCGCACGATACCGGCGTCGCGGTCGCTGGGGCGGGCGTGTCGGTAGCGGTGCAACAGGTGTACGGCCATCACACTCGCTCCGTCTACGATAATGCCGAAGTCAATGGCACCGAGCGAGAGCAGATTAGCCGGAATACCGGCGAGTTTCATCAGGATGAACGCAAACAGCAGCGAGAACGGAATCGTAACGGTCACGACGAGGGCCGTGCGCCAGCTACCGAGAAACAGAATGAGCAGCAGCGTAACGATGACAATACCTTCGATGAGCGTATGCGCTACGGTTTCGAGCGAGTGGTCGATCAGAAAGCCCCGGTCGTAGAGTACGCGCAAATGAACGCCTTTGGGTAGTTCACGGGCTTCGAGGTCGGCAATTTTGGCTTTCAGCAGTTCCAGCACTTCGGACGGGTTTTCGCCCCGGCGCAACAGCACAATCCCTTCGGTAGCCCCCACTACGTCCAGCTTTTCGTCGGGAATACGGTAGCCCAGAATGCCCGATGGCGCGGGTGGGTTAATTTCTACACTCGCCACATCGCTGATAAGAACGGGAACACCTTCGTTCGTTTTCAGAACGATGTGACCGATATCATCGGGAGTTTTTAACGCGCCAAGACCCCGCACCGCAAAGCCCTGCCCACCCCGTGCGATGATATTGCCACCGGTGTTCTGATTGTTTTTCTGTACCGCATCAACTACATCCTGCAAAGTCAGGTCATACTTACGGATTTTGGCCGGATCGGGAATAACCTGAAACTGCTTGATGGGTCCGCCAAAAGTCGTTACGTCGGCCAGTCCCGGCACCTGCAATAGCTGCGGCACAATGACCCAGTCCTGCAAATCGCGGAGCTGCATGGGTGTCATAGTGGCCGGAGCTTCGATGACGTAGCGGTAGATTTCGCCCACTGCCGTTGTCAACGGAGCCAGTTCGGGCGAAACGCCGTTGGGTAGCTGCGCTGAACTGAGCCGTTCGATAATCTGCTGCCGGGCAAAGTAGTCCGTAACGGTTTCGTCAAAATTCAACTGCACTACCGATAGCCCGAAGATGGTACGGGACCGCCGGTCTGTTACGTGCGGCACGTTGTTCAGTACCCGTTCAATCGGAATCGTGACCTGCTGCTCCACTTCCTCAGCGGCCCGTCCGTCGTACTTGCTGATGACAATGACGTTGGTATCGGCAATATCGGGATAAGCTTCAATTTTGAGCATCCTGAAGCACCAGTATCCCAGCCCCATAAGCGCAACGGCGAGGCCAACAACGGCCCAGCGGTTACGGAGCGAAAACGTGATTAATTTCTGAATCATTTATAATTCATCATTAGATTTAGTAGCCAAAACTCAGGCCTTTCAACTGCAGTACGTTATCCGTTACGACGGCGTCGTTTTGACGTAGTCCGCCCAGTACTACCACTTTGTTTTCCCGTTGCTGACCGAGCTGTACAGCCCGGCGTTCAATGGTTTGGGGAGCAGTTTTCACGAACACGTAATCACGGCCCTGTACCGTTACGATGGCATCGCGCGAGACGGCCATCTGTTGCCCGTCGGCCACCCCGAACTGCACCGTAGCAAACATGCCCGCTTTGAGCCTTCCATCGGGGTTACTGACCCCAATACGCAGTTTGATTTGCCGGGTTGTATTATCGACGTAGTCGTTCACGTCATCGATGCGGCCCGCGAAGCGTTCGTTGGGGAAGGCTGCGAAGTTGAGTACGCAGGGCAGCCCGCTCCGAATGCCTTCCAGCTGATTTTCGGGTACTTCGCACACCACCAGAATAGAGTTGGGTTTGGCCCGGCGCAGGGCAGCCGGGTCGAACCCGGCCAGTTTCAGCGTAGCTTCGTCGGTGATGATGGCCGCCTGTTCGTTGGCCAGCTGCGTTTCGGCTTCAATCACTTCTTTGCCCGACGCGGCCCCGTGTGCCTGCAAATCGCGCACACGGTCCAGGTTACCGCGCTGGGTCTGGATATTGATACGGTGCTGCAAAATGGCCGTGTAGTTGTTCGATAAGCTGGGATCATCGAACAGAACAAGCCGCTCGGCAGGGTTTTCGACAGAGCGCAGTATCATAGCTGCCACGTGACCGGGGGCCGACACATCGGTACGCATAGCCTGCGATTGGGCGGGCCGGGTCGTGAAGGGTTCAATCATCTTCGCATCGGGAAACGCAATCGTGTTACCATCAGCAGAGACGGTTGGGCGCGGCACCGCCGTAACAACGGGCTTCGGCTTGTCTTTGCAGGACATGGTCAGCAAAGCGAACAGGAGGAAAATGTGTTGTGGTTTCATTGGTTTGGTTTGTAGGTCGTACGCTCTTGTGCGACCAGGCCGAAGGCTAATGATGCAATGATCTGGTTTTGATTGCGATACACTACTTAGCTTCAACTACCCCGTTAGCCCCTGTCGGGGCTGGTCGGTCAAGAGTGACCAACCTACTAATACGAGTTTATTTGCCCGGTTACATACAAGAGCCGGACGTAGTTTTGACGGTAGGAATAAAGCGTTTCATAATAGGCCGTTTGCGTTTCAAACCACGACCGCTGGGCTTCCAGCAGGTCAATGAGCGTGGTGGCTCCGCGCAGGTAGGCGTACCGTACTGACCCCAGTACTTTATCAGCGTTGCGCCGGATACCAGTAAACCGGTCTACGTTCTGGCGGCTGGTAATGAACGACTGGTAGGCCGTTTCAACTTCGCTTCGGATTCGAGCCTGTACGAACGAGGCCGCCTGATTCGCCTGATCGACCAGCACCTGCGACTTTTGAATCTCACCCTGATTGCGCGAATAGAACGGCAGTTCAAGAGTCAGAAATACGCCGGCATATGGTACGGCATTCTGCGGATTCCAGATCAGGCCGGCTTCGTTTCGGGGTTTGGCCAGCACCTGCTGCAGATCGACGTTACGCCGGGCCGTTTCAAGATTGGCACTGGCCACCTGCACATCGGTCCGGGTCAGGGCTGCGAGCCGCAACAGACTGTCGGCAGAGGCTTCTACAGACGGGTACAGGCTAAGCGGGTCCGTAAAATCAGGGCGGACAATGCTGTCGCTCAGGGCCACGGTCACACTATCGGTTGTTCCCAGTACCAGACGTAGTTCGGTCAGACGGTTGCGCAGATCCTGACGGGCGGTGCGGGTTTGCAGATCGAACCGATCCGACAACAGTTGCGTGCGGGTTAGTTCCGTGCTGTTGATGACCAGATCTTTGAGCCTGACTTTGTTGAGTTGCACCAACGTATCGACATTGGCTTTGGCGCGTTGCAGCAGGGCAAGCTGGATGCGGGCGTACCAGGCATCGAGAAAGAGATTGGCCGCGTCGAAAAGCAAGCCCCGCTCGGTCTCAGCCACACTCTTTACAGCGAGATTGGTGTTGGCTTCGGCAAAGCGGTTGCGGTACTGGCGTTTATGAAATACGTCGAACTCTTTAGTAGCCTGAAGCCAGAACTGCCGCCGTTGCCGACTCAGCGCACCGTTCACTTCGGCCACCATGGGTGTAACGGGCGTTGGGCTGAGCTGAAACAGAGTCTGGTTGTTCAGGATGGGATTGGGGCGCAGGTTAGCCGTGACCTGATTGGCCTGAGCCACACTGATATTGAGCCGATCTACACGCAGTACGGGGCTGTTTACACGTACCTGCTCCAGTACCTGTTTGAGCGTCAGCGGAGTCTGGGCCGACGCTACTACGCCCAATAACGGTAACCAGAAACCAGCAATAAAACTTTTCGGAAAATGCATTCGATTCTAAAGAAACGCAACAAAGTAACGGTACGCTAAACCGAAAAGAGCCAACTGACTGGTTAAAAGTTGGTTAAAGACCTTTTAGTCTACTGAAAGTTAGGTAAAACTGCTCATTTTCACCCACTTATAAATCCATTATCCTTAAAACCAGGGCCGACGGGTTTTGAAGGACTTTTTGAGCCCCGTAATGAGCAGGAACGCGCCAAGTAGACCGAAGATAATAGCCAGTATAGTAACGTTGAAAATGGCAAATACAACGGCCACCAGAATTATGATAACCGATGCTTTGAGTTTCCAGCTAATGCGCTGCCACCAGTTCAGTTCTTTACGAAGCGGCATGCCCAATGACTGCCGAATCTTGTTGCCCAGCCGGAGTTTTTTTTCGGGTTTGGGCTGCGTGACCGATGTCGGTGGAGTCGTAACGGGTGGAGTCAGTACCGAAGTTATCCGGTTCATACGCTGCTGAACGGGCGTTCGGACGGGTTGATTCTGACGACTGACAACGAATGCATCGGTGGGTAAGGACGGGGGTACTATTTCCGTTATCGGCGCAATGAGTGCGCTGGGAATAATCACTTCAGAGGGTGGTTCAGGCGGAGAAGGTAGTGTCCGTGCCGAAGTATAGGGCGTTCGCTGGAAGTAGGCAATGGGGCGGTGGCAGGCAGTAATGAAGAGGCAGAACAGGGCAATGAGCAGAACGGCGTATTTCATCAGGTCGTGTAGGAAGTCAGACGCATCCCCGGCACAATGCAGAGGCAAAAATCGGTTAAACAACGAATCACACCGGCCATATCGTACCGGTTCTCCGAAAAGTCGTTCTGGATTGCCATTACCTTTGCGGCATGATTTTACCCGATGATGACCCGGCTTTGTGGCGGGTGGCGCAGTCTGATTACCTCGTCCGCAACCCGTGGCTAACCGTCCGGCAGGATGCCGTTCAACTACCCAACGGCGGGTTCATACCCGACTATTTTGTGTTCGAGTACCCCAACTGGGTCAACATTATTGCGGTTACGACCAACGGGCAGCTGATTTTGGTACGGCAGTACCGGCACGGCATCGCAGGGGTACATTACGAACTCTGCGCGGGCACCGTTGACCCCGCCGATGGTGATTCGGGCGCGGGATTGTTGCTGGCTGCCCGGCGCGAACTGCTCGAAGAAACCGGCTACGGCGGAGGCAACTGGCAATTCTTTATGTCACTTTCTGCCAATACCGGCACTCACACCAATATGAACCACACCTTTCTGGCAACGGGCGTTACGTGGCAGCAACCGCAGCAACTCGACCTTACCGAGGACATTACCGTGCATCTCGTTTCGCCCGAACGGGCGTTGGCCATTATTGACAGCGGGCAAATGCCACAGGCCATGTGCGCGGCCCCATTACTACGGTATTTACTGGGCCGGGCCTGAAAGTCAGCCGACGAGCGTTTGATTCTATGCGTACTTTTGCGGCTATTATGATTATCCCGTTAGCCCACCGCGCCAACCAAACGCAGGAGTATTATTTCTCGGTCAAACTCGCCGAAGTCCGTCAGCTTATGGCCGCTGGCCACGACATCATAAACATCGGCATTGGCAACCCCGACATGATGCCGTCCAACAACACGCTCGACGCGCTCACAGCGTCGGTACGGCAACCGTCGGCGCACGGGTACCAACCCTACAAAGGAACACCCGGACTCCGGCAGGCTATCGCAGCATTTTACCGCCATACCTACGGCGTTACGCTCAATGCTGATACTGACATTTTGCCACTCATCGGCTCCAAAGAAGGCATTACACACCTGTCGATGACGTTCCTGAATCCCGGCGATGGCGTGCTGGTGCCGGAACTGGGCTACCCCGCCTACCGGGCCGTGAGTCAGATGGTGGGGGCCAAGGTGATGGAATACCCGTTGATGGAATACGATGGCTGGCAGCCCGACTGGAGCGCAATGGCTGATCTGCTGACCGATACCACCAAAATTATCTGGCTCAATTACCCGCATATGCCTACCGGCGCACCGGCTACCCGGCAGTTATTCGAGCGGGCCGTTCGCTTCGCCCACGACCACCGGCTGCTACTCTGCCATGACAATCCGTACAGCCTGATACTGAATAAAAGACCGCCTGTAAGTATTCTTTCCATCGATGGCGCGAAAGACGTGGCCGTTGAGTTAAACTCACTCAGTAAATCGCACAACATGGCGGGCTGGCGCGTGGGCTGGCTGGCCGCAGAAAAACCGTATATCGACGCCGTGCTGACCATCAAAAGCAATATCGATTCGGGGCAGTTCCGGCCCCTGATAGACGCTGCCGCCGAAGCCCTCACCAACACCGACGACTGGCACCTGGCCCGCAACGCCGTGTATGAAGGTCGATTAGCCGCCGTTCACGCCCTGCTGAACGCCCTCGGCTGCACCTACGCGCCCGATCAGGAAGGGCTGTTTATCTGGGCTAAACTTCCTGACTCGGTACCGTCGGCAGAAGATTTTGTAAATACGCTACTGCGTGAAAAACACATCTTCATTGCGCCGGGATTCATTTTTGGTCCCAAAGGTAACCGGTACGTGCGGGTGTCGCTGTGCGTAGAAGAAGAGAGAATTGAGGAAGCCGTTAAACGTATAAGTTTATGAACGTTACAATCATTGGTGTGGGTCTCCTTGGCGGCTCGTTTGCGTTGGCCCTGCGCGAGAAATACCCGAACATGCACTTTATCGGCGTCGATGCGTCGGTAGTGAACGGGCAACTGGCCCTGGCAAAGGGTCTGGTTGATGCCGTACTGCCACTGGCCGAAGCCGTGCCACAGAGTTTGCTGGTAGTGCTGGCCACCCCCGTCAACACGATTCTGGAGTTGCTGCCCGCCGTAATGGATCTGCTGCCGCCCGGTGCCACCGTGCTGGACCTTGGCTCGACCAAGCAACTCATCTGCAATCTGGCCGATGCCCACCCCAAACGGGCGCAGTTTGTGGCAGCCCACCCCATGGCCGGTACCGAAAACTCCGGCCCCAGCGCAGCTTTTCGGGAATTACTGCCGGGCAAAAACCTCATCATCTGCGACCGAGACAAGAGCCTGCCCGACAGCCTGAAACTGGTCGAAAGTCTGTTTCGCGATATTGGCATGAAGCTCTTTTTCATGACTCCACAGGAACACGATCTGCATCTGGCTTACGTATCGCACCTCAGCCACATCAGCGCGTTTGCACTGGGCCTGACCGTGCTGGAGAAAGAAAAAGACGAGCAGGCTATTTTCGACATGGCAAGTACGGGTTTCAGCAGTACGGTGCGGCTTGCCAAAAGTTCTCCGCAAATGTGGGCGCCCATTTTCGACCAGAACCGCGCCAATGTCTCCGACGCCCTGGCCGCTTACATCGACTTTTTACAGCAGTTCAAGCAGGTTGTCGACAATCAGGACGTAGCGACCTCGCTTGAGTTTATGCAACGTGCCAACGTGATCCGGCGGGTACTGGATGGTATTGAAAAGAGGTGATATTTGAACAGTTGGGGGGTGTAGATAGTCGTACTATCAGACAATAATCAACCCGAATCATGCAAACACAAACTGACAAACCCGCCACGCAGGCCGGTACCATTACCATTGGGGGAGATCTGACCGTGAACCGGCTGGCCTACGGAGCCATGCGCATTACCGGCGAGGGTATCTGGGGCCCACCCCGCGACCACGACGAAGCCATCCGCGTACTGAAACGTTGCCTTGATCTCGGTATTAACTTTATCGATACCGCAGATTCGTACGGCCCTTACGTGTCAGAAGAACTCATTGCCGAAGCCCTGCACCCCTATGCAGACGGTCTGGTCATTGCTACGAAAGGCGGATTGCTGCGTACCGGCCCCAATCAGTGGCCCGTAGACGGGAGTCGCAAACACCTTGAAGAAGCCCTGCACGGTAGTCTGAAACGGCTCAAAGTTGACTGCATCGACCTGTATCAGTTGCATCGGTTTGATGATAAGGTGCCCGCCGAGGAGTTTCTGGGATTCCTGCATGAAGCGCAGCAGCAGGGCAAAATCAAACACATCGGCCTGTCGGAGGTGGGCATAGAGCAGATTGAGCAGGCGCAGGATTATTTCGAGGTTGTATCGGTACAGAACATGTACAATTTCGGGCAGCAGAAATGGAATGATGTCCTGAAATACTGCGAAGCCAATGATATGGTCTTCATCCCCTGGTATCCGCTGAGCGCAGGGAATCTGGAGGCCGACAAAGCCATCCACCGTGTTGTTGAACGCCATCCCGGCAGTACCGAGTATCAGATTGCACTGGCCTGGCTGCTGGCTGCGTCGCCGGTTATGCTACCCATTGCTGGTACGTCATCCGTGAAACATTTGGATGAAAACGTTCAGGCGGCTACTATCAGGCTAACCGACGAAGATTTTCAGGATATGCCGCTACCCGCGTAAAACAGCACCGGGTAATACAGGAAATGTCCCGTTCAGATAGTTTCTGAACGGGACATTTCCTATCAAGCGAACGGAGACAATTTACTTCCGAATGGCTTTAATTTTGTCAAGCGCGTCTTCCAACTGGCCCATTTGCTTCATCAGGTCTTCCTTGATGTAAGCCGGAAGGTGATCCTTTTCGATGGCGTCTTTGTAGACGTCAATAGCAGCATTTTCGCCAAACTCGACCGAACTCAGTACCGTGTCGCGGTCTTTACCCGTAACAGCCGACTTGATGTCGATCCAGGCGCGGTGAATCTTGCTCGATACATCGGAGGTCGTTGCATCAGACACGGCCAGCCCGTCGATACGTACAATATGGTCGGCAAGCTGGCTACGAAAGCCCTGACTCTGAATGATGTAATGACGAAAAAGGTCATCCAGTTGTGTATCATCAGTATCTTCCACTGCTTTCTCATAACCCAGAATCCGGTCATTATTGATCTTCACCAGATCATTGAGATCTTCGACAATTTCTTCGTTCTTAATCATAACATTGTGTGTTTATCAATGGCAAACTCACTTCAAAAACCTGATTAGGCCTTAAATGTTTGGTAGTGGAGTCACTTCCTGTCAGTACCTGTATAAGCTGACCTCATACCCTGCAATCGTGCAGGTGTAGTTTCTTTATTATAAAGTACTTATGTTTTTTTATAAAGTCTAAATAATTTTTTAGTAAAGTCTAAATTATTCTTTTAACATATATTGATACTATTTTATTTAACAAATTTTAAAACCCTACTGCACTTTCGCCCGTATTTATTGCGGGTACCACCGACACACGGTGGGAAATTCACTAAACGTTATAAACCCCATGGAAAAACTACCCAACACAACCGACGTAAGTCAGTTACTGACGGGCAAGGAATCGGCAGCCTTAGGGCGTCGTATCTTCCTGCGTTACATTGGTGCAACAGCCGCAGCGGGCGTAGTACTCAGTGCCTGCCAAAACCAGATTGTGGATCCAGCCGCCCGCGGTGCTGCCCGCGCTGGTGACGTAATTAACCTCGGCGACATTGGCTACGATGACGCCGGCGTTCTCAACTACGCTTACGCACTCGAACAACTCGAAGCCGCTTTTTACGTGCAGGTCATGATGACGCCTTTTGCCGGCATGAACGGCTACGAACGGCAGGCCCTGAGCGAAATTCGCGATCACGAGATCATTCACCGCGAGTTGTTCAAAGCAGCCCTGGGCAGCGCAGCCATTCCGGGCCTGACGCCTAACTTCAGCGCCATCAACTTCAACAGCCGGGCCTCGGTACTGGGTACTGCCCGTGTGTTCGAGAGCGTTGGCGTGTCGGCCTACAACGGTGCCGGTCGTCTGCTCAAAAGTGCTGACTACCTGACGCTGGCCGGTAAGATCGTTTCGGTTGAAGCCCGCCACGTGTCAATCATCAGCGAACTGCTGAACCCCATGACGACTTCCTTTGCTGGCGACGATATCGTTGACCCGATGACCGCATTAGGTCAGGCACGTAAGCCTTCAGAAGTACTGCCACTTGTGCAGCCCTTCATCCAGGAAAAAATTAACGGAAAAGATCAACCGCAATAAACTCAACTACGATCATGAACTTACAAAACATATTACACGAAATTGAGCAGGTTGATACCGATGTTGTTGACCGGCTCGACCATATGTCCCGTCGCCATATGTTCAGCAGCCTGGTGAAAAAGGCTGTTGTTGCTGGCTCGGCTGCCGCACCGGTAGTTTTGGCTTCTTTGCTGAACAAAACCTACGGACAGAGCAGCGTAGTAGCCGAGGTGCTGAACTTCGCGCTGACGCTCGAGTATCTGGAAGCAGAATATTACAATGTGTCGCTGGCAACACCCGGCTTTTTGAACGGTGAAGCCCGCACGACAATAATGCAGATTACCAAGCACGAAAATGCCCACGTGGCTCTGCTCAAAGGCGCACTTGGATCGGCTGCTGTGGCAAAGCCAAAGTTTGACCTTACCTACGGTGGTGCTTACCCTGACACGTTCTCGAACTACAGAACGTTCCTGACCCAGGCCGCTGGTTTCGAGGATACGGGGGTTCGTGCCTACAAAGGTCAGGCTCCACGCCTGATGTCAACTCCGGACGTACTGACCATTGCACTTCAGATTCACTCGGTAGAGGCTCTGCACGCGGCTAAAGTTCGTTATCTGGCCGGTCAAAAAGGCTGGATCACGCTGTCACCTCCGGGTCTCACATACGCCGAAGAAGATAAAGTATCGCAGGGTGGCGTGAATCTGGTAACAGCAACGGGTTATAGTGCTGAGCGCGTTAGCGAAGCCTTCGATGAGCCGCTGACGAAAGATCAGATTCTGACCATTGTCAAGCCTTACTTCGCATAGGCTACTGACATTAATAGCCTAAAAAAAGCCGGTCCTGAACGCTCGTTCAGGACCGGCTTTTTTTGTCAGTTGGGTCGGGTGGCAGTTACGCTGCGTAGTTTGAAGCGCGAGCTATTCTCAAACTTTATCTGGTCGGGCGAGTAGGTGAACTGGATCTGTGAGATCACGCCCTGCCAGCCGGGTCGGCCACTTAGATTGATTTCATACGTCCGGTACTGACCATCGCCAATAATGGGAAAATCGATAACGCGGTTAGGCGTATCGAAGATATCCGGGTCGCCGGGAATTCGCCAGGCCAAACGGGCAGTGGTTGCTTTGGTCAGGTAAGCCGCCTGTACATAAATGCGCGGTATGTCGGCAGCCCGCCAGAATACCCGTGGACTTTTGAGGGCCAGGTTTTGCTTGGTTGTGGTTTGCCGTTGCCATTTCATGTTCACCTCATTCTGAATGGGCCAGCCAGCATCCTGACAATTGTAAAAAAACCAGCCCTGCCGGTTCTGCTCAAACCGGAAATTAGGCCCCGTTGCCGGGCGAGTCTGTGCATAGGCAAACTGCCGGATATCCGTCAGATTACCCAATACAAGCGAGTACTCGAACTCGTACTGTCCGTTATAATCCAACTGAATAAAGCTGTCACTGTTAATGTAGCCGCTGTTCGTATCGAACTCGCCACCCACTCTGGACAGGCCAAACCCCGACGTTCTGAACTGGAATTCATTGGTGCGGTGTATGCCCACGCCCCGGCCTTGTTCGTTAAGCAGCGCAATCCAGTTTTCGGTACCATAGCGTTCGGTCATTTCACGCTCCCGCTCGGGGTATTCGGTCACGGAAGCATTGGTAAAGGGCTGCAGGCCGTCGTAGGTAACCATGCGGTACCAGGGGCCATTCAGATATACGCAGGGCGTTTCCTGCGTTCGGGCTTCATAAACAGTAGTGTCCACCCGATTTACGGTAACCCGGCAGCGCACCTTCACGGCGTTGCCGCGCAGTTCGTACCAGTGTTCAAACTGGCAGTCGGCGGGTTCATTGAATAACGGCCAGATTAGAGGTATGCTCTTTACATAAATCAGGTTGGCCTGCTGCTGATAACTAACGATACGGCCCGGGTGATTGTAAAAGTCGCCGGTTTGTACGGGGTTCCAGCCGAGGTATTTCCACTGCTCCACGGGGTCTTTGCCATTGACCGAGTACGGGTAAGGCCCTCCGTATATTGCGGTTTGTATCTGCCGCCCCAGGTCGTTGTTGTTGACCATATTCACGTTGCTGCCCGCTTCGGCCAGGTACGTGATGGCCCCACCCGCATTGAGATCGATACCGACCCTGACGGCATCATTGGCCAGAAACAGCCGCTTTTGCGAGGGTGTTGGCTGGGCGGAGGGCAGTCCGGGGGTACCTGGCAGAGCGGGCGGAGGGGTATACGGCTCCGTGGCCGGATAATCCCGAACGCAGGCAAAAGCGAGCATGCTCAGCAACAGACAGGTACTTATAGGATAAAACCGGTTCATACACGCAAAGTAGTTTTGTGAATAGTCAAAATTAGGACATCAGTACCCGTATTCCAATTGAATCGGCCACGGCTTATTAGCTGGCCAGGCTGTACTTACAACGTGTTGTAATACCGAAAGACAGCCTTCAGCTCGTCGGCCTTTTTCAGATTAGGCTTCTCCGTTTTCAAATACGCTTCTATTTCAGGGGCTTTATCGCCCATAAGCGAAATCAGTGCCTTTTTACCGGGCACAAACTTCGTTACGCGACGGCCCTGCGCTACGTACCAGTCCGCTTCTTTCCTGATTTCGTCATCTCTGGAGCCAACGTTGAGTGCAACATTGTAGTTGGCCCGCTGTACATAGAGAAAATGGTACCGCAGCAACGACAGCCGCCCCGTGGCGACCTGTTCAAAGAAGCCCGCCGATGCTTTGTCGTCATCGGCGGGGTGTTTGTATTCCTGCACATTGACAAACCAACTGGTGTCGGCAGCGGACTGGCTCAGTATGCCCAGGGCCTGCACGTTGTTCCAGCCGGCCACGCGCACGCCCTGGCTTTTGGTCAGAATCTCCACCTCGTTATTGGTCAGATCGAGCCGGACAGGAATATCCCGGAGCGACTGGCCCGGCGGGTTGTCCGGGAACCGTGTTTTGGCGTAAAAAACCACGTAGCCCTGCCGAAACGTACTGTCGAGATACGGATCGCCGACGCGCTTACCGGCGGGGCCTGCCAGCGTCATGACCGAACCGTTACTGCTGGCCGTAGCCTCGCCCCCCGAATTGAGCCAGTCGCGCATGACCTGTCTGTTGGTGTCGGTCTGCGCCCGGAGACTAATTGATACGCTGATGAATAAGACTGCAAGGAAAAGCGACGCCTTCATGGAAACCACGTTAAGTTCATGGCAAAATAACGAACCCCACAGGTTTATCCAATAGGGCGTTGGTGAAATAAATAGGCCCTTCAACACTTTCTGAACGTAGTACGTACCACTTTCAATAATTTATATATCTTCGGCCATACATGATGACTTACGCGTTCCCAGTCTCACTTGCTACCCACCCATTCCATGAAAACAAAACCCAGCGAACTCAAACAGAATCTATTCAAAGCAGGTATTGGTCTGGTTGCTTTTGGCTTCGCGGCAGCAGGGCATGATCTGACCAGCCCGATGATGAACACCCTGGTTGGCATGGCCGGTGGCCTGGCCGGGCAGTATGGAGAGCAGTTGTGCATGCCCTTCATCACCAAAAACTGGCTCTCGCATCCCGACAAAGTGGTTAACCAACACATTCAGCGGGCGTTGGTAGCTGCTATCCGCACGGCACTGGACGAGATTGAGAAAGACTATATAAATCGTGCCGATGTCAGCTCAAAAGAAGCAAAGGCTATTCGCGACTTTTTTGCCGTGCTGCGGTCACGGGGTGAACTGGAATACGTTGAGGCTACACAAAACGAACTGACCAAGCAGGAAATTCTGGATTATGTCTACGACCGGCAGGCGGCTGCCCGGCACTTGCAGGACCGGCTACGTATTCAGTTGGATTCATCGGCCGATGATGAATTTTATTTTACCGACCGATTCATTGCCTATTTCCCCGGCCATTTTGCCGAACGGGTTCAGTTTCATCTAAAAGAAGAACTAAAAGGCGAGGGCGAAGATCAGGAGAAGGCAAAAAAAGCGATGGACCTGCTCTTTTTCGAGACGTTGCGGGCGGGCCTGAACGACCTGAAAATTGGCCAGGCCGACCTCAAAACCAGCCTCGACACGGCTCTGGAAACCGGCACCCGAACAGCGCAGCAACTCGATTTCTACGGCGAACTCTGGATCAGTGCCATCCGCCAGAACCGCGCTCAGCTTGACCGGGTGGAGGAGAATACGCAAAAAACGTTAGAGAAAATTGGCGACCTGCGAGCCGAGGTAGCCACCAAAGACGATATGGCTGCCCTGCGAAGGGACATCGAGACTATGTACCGCCAGCCGGTGCAGCCGGGTTTGCTGGGATCGCCCCAGTTTCAGCAACTCACCCAAACCCTGCGCGATACCGAACAGGCGTTTGCCGGGGCCCGCGCCGGCCTGACCGCACTCGAAACCACCATTTCCCAAAATCCGGCTTTAGCCGCAACCCTGACGATCCCGCTTGGACAGGCCCAACAACTGGCCACCGCCATCGATGCCCAACAGCAACAGGCCCGCCAGAACCTGCTTCAATTTATGGCCGATGTAGCCGCCACCCAACGGGCCATCATGGACGCAACCTCGCACCGGGCCGATGTAGCCCGCCAACTGTTTGAGCAGGGCCAGTTTACCGAAGCCAATGCCGCCCTCAGTGCCGACGAACTCCGTCGGGATAAAACCGACCTGCTCCAGCAACGCGATGCCGTGCGGGTGCAATTGGCGCAGTTGGCGCAGGACTTTATCCTGAAAGCCAACATGATGGTGCTGGCCAAAGACCCCGACTGGTTTGCCCAGGCGCGGCAACTGTTTGAAGAAGCCGTCGAAACTGACCAAACCTACGAAACCTGCTTTGCACTGGGGTATTTTCTGCAAGAACACAACAAGCACCTGGACGCGATGGTCTGGTACGAAAAAGCCCTGCCGCTGTCCGCCAATGAATCCCCAAAATCCGACCTGCTCAACAATCTGGGTATTCTGTACAGTGACAATCAACGCTTTGCCGAAGCCAAAGCCGCCTATGACGAAGCCCTGACCATTCGTCGGCAACTGGCCCAGCAGAACCCATCGGCTTACCTGCCCAATGTGGCTGCGACGCTCAACAATCTGGCTGTTCTGTACAGTGCCAATCAACGCTTTGCCGAAGCCGAAGCCGCCCATGACGAAGCCCTGACCATTCGTCGGCAACTGGCCCAGCAGAACCCATTGGCTTACCTGCCCAATGTGGCCATGACACTCAACAATCTGGGTCTTCTGTATAGTGACACGAGTCGGCCTAAGCAGGCTGAAGAAGCCTACGACGAGGGGCTGGGCATATATTGGGGGTTGGCTAAGGTGAACCCGGCGACCTATCTGCCTTACGTAGCAACGACGCTTAACAATCTGGCTGTTCTGTACGGGGCCAATAAACGCTTTGCCGAAGCCGAAGCCGCCTTTGACGGAGCCCTGACCATTCGTCAGCAACTGGCCCAGCAGAACCCATCGGCTTACCTGCCCCATGTGGCCACGACGCTCAACAATCTGGCTAATCTGTACAGTAACACGAGTCGGCCTGAGCGGGCTGATGAAGCCTACGACGAGGGGCTGGGCATATATCGGGGGTTGGCTAAGGTGAACCCGGATAGTTACAGCGTCGATGCGGCCATGACGGCTGTGAACAGAAGTATGCTGTACCGAGACCAGCCAACGCCAGACCAGGAACAGTCTGTTGACTATGCGTTGCTGGCATTATTCTACGCTGTTCCCTATCAAGACCGGGTGCCGCTGGCGTTGAAGATAGCCCAGGCTGCGGTTCAAATCTGTGGGCATTGGGGCGTTGACTGGCAGGCGGAGTTGCAGAAACGGTTTGGTGAAGGAGAATCTTGATAATTACGCGATAGCGTACCCACTCAACATACGTTTGTAAAGTGGCTAAACGTCGTTATCAAGTCAACAAATGTTTACCAGTGTCTATTCATAAATCCAATTTTCCGGCTTCCCCTTCGTCTTTCCCCAACCTTACTCCTACCTTTGCGGGATTTTTGACCCTGCGTTTTTCCGACGCGCAGGGTTAGTTGTACATCCTTCACTGAACATTGTACATTCCCAACGATGCCCAAAAATTCTGCCATTCGCTCCGTTCTTATCATTGGCTCAGGCCCCATTGTTATTGGTCAGGCCTGCGAGTTCGATTATGCCGGTTCTCAGGCCGCCCGCTCCATTCGCGAAGAAGGCATTGAGGTTAGCCTGATCAACTCCAACCCGGCCACGATCATGACCGACCCCATCAACGCCGATTACGTGTATCTGCTGCCGCTGGAGAAAAAGTCGATCATTCAGATTCTGGAAAAACACCAGGAAATGGGTCGGCCCATTGATGCGGTTCTGCCTACCATGGGCGGGCAGACGGCCCTGAACCTCGCCATCGACTGCGACAAGGCGGGTATCTGGGCGAAGTACGGCGTGAACATCATTGGTGTTGACATTAAGGCGATAGAAACCACCGAAGACCGCGAGAAATTCCGGTTGCTGATGCTTGAACTGGGCGCGGGTGTTTGTAAAGGACGTACGGCCCGCTCGTTTCTGGAAGGCAAAGAAATTGCGCAGGAAATTGGCTTCCCGCTCGTCATCCGGCCCTCGTTCACGCTGGGCGGTACGGGCGGTGGCTTCGTAAATACGCCCGAAGAATTCGACAAGGCGCTCGCGCATGGTCTGCACGCGTCGCCGGTGCACGAGGTACTGGTAGAGCAGAGCGTGATGGGCTGGAAAGAGTTTGAACTTGAACTGCTGCGCGACAACCTCGGCAACTTCGTCATTATCTGCTCCATCGAGAACTTCGATCCGATGGGCGTCCATACCGGCGACAGCATTACGGTGGCCCCGGCCATGACCCTGCCTGACACCCTCTACCAGGAAATGCGCGATCTGGCTATTCGGGTTATGGGCGGCATTGGGCAGTTTGCGGGCGGCTGTAACATTCAGTTTTCGGTCAATCCCGAAACGGACGACATTATTGTCATTGAAGTAAACCCCCGCGTAAGCCGGTCGTCGGCGCTGGCGTCCAAAGCAACGGGCTACCCCATCGCCAAGATTGCCGCTAAAATGGCCGTCGGGTATAATCTGGATGAGCTGATAAATCCTATTACGGGTACAACGTCGGCGTTTTTTGAACCCGCCATCGACTACGTCATCGTAAAAGTACCGCGCTGGAACTTCGACAAGTTTCCGGGGGCCGACCGCTCGCTGGGCTTGCAGATGAAGTCGGTGGGCGAAGCGATGGGCATTGGCCGGAATTTTCAGGAAGCGTTGCAGAAAGCGTGTCAGAGTCTGGAAATCCGGCGCAACGGCCTCGGTGCCGACGGTCGTGAACTAACCGATCAGGCCGCCCTGCGCCACAGTTTGGCGCATCCAAGCTGGGACCGGCTGTTTCATATCTACGATGCCTTCAAAGCGGGTATGTCGTTCGGCACTATTCAGCAGTTGACCCGCATTGATCCCTGGTTTTTGCATCAGATCGAAGAACTGATTGAACTGGAGCGCGAAATCAGTCAGTACGACCTGGACGATCTCCCGCCCGAACTCCTCCGAATAGCCAAGCAGAAAGGCTACGCCGATCGGCAACTGGCGCATATTTTACAGGTGCGCGAAAGCAAAATTTACGATTACCGGCAGGATCATAACATTCGGCGGGTGTTCAAATGCGTGGATACCTGCGCGGCTGAGTTCGAGGCCAAAACGCCGTATTACTATTCGACATTTAACAACCAGTTGCCCATTACGCAGGACCGTCCCGAACCCGTTTCTGACCTGCCCGGCAACGAATCGGTACGCTCTGACCGCAAAAAAATCGTGGTTCTCGGCTCCGGCCCCAACCGCATTGGGCAGGGCATCGAGTTCGACTACTCCTGCGTGCACGGCGTGCTGGCGGCCAAAGAAGCGGGGTATGAAACGATCATGATTAACTGCAATCCTGAAACCGTCTCGACCGATCCCGACATTGCCGACAAACTGTATTTCGAGCCGGTTTTCTGGGAACACGTCCATGCCATCATTCAGCACGAAAAGCCAGAGGGTGTCATTGTGCAGCTGGGTGGGCAAACGGCCCTGAAAATGGCCGAAAAACTGACCCGCTACGGCATCAAAATCATCGGCACGAGTTGGGAAGCTCTCGATCTGGCCGAAGACCGGGGCCTGTTCTCAGGAATGCTGCACGATCTTGACATTCCGTACCCCAAATTCGGCACCGTTCGCGAAGCCGAAGCCGCCATTGAACTCTCGCGCGAGCTGGGCTTTCCGCTGCTGGTACGGCCAAGCTACGTACTGGGCGGGCAGAGCATGAAAATCGTGATTAACGAGCAGGAGCTGGAAAACCACGTGATGAAAATCATGCAGGACATTCCCGACAACAACATCCTCCTCGACCACTTCCTCGAGAACGCCATCGAAGCCGAAGCCGATGCCATCTGCGACGGCGAAGACGTGTATATCATCGGCATTATGGAGCATATCGAACCGGCGGGCGTACACTCCGGCGATTCCTACGCCCTGCTGCCGCCGTTTGATCTGAGCGAGAACGTAATCCGACAAATTGAGGAATACACCAAAAAGATTGCCATAGCCCTGCGTACGGTGGGTCTGATCAACATTCAGTTCGCCATCAAAGACGAGACGGTATATGTGATCGAGGCCAATCCTCGCGCCAGTCGCACCGTACCGTTCATCTGTAAAGCGTACCAGGAACCCTATGTCAACTACGCTACGAAGGTGATGCTGGGCGACAAAAAGGTGAAGGACTTCGACTTCAAGCCCGTCAAAAAAGGCTTCGCTATCAAGATACCGGTGTTCTCGTTCAACAAATTCCCGAACGTAAACAAGGAACTCGGTCCGGAAATGAAATCGACCGGCGAAGGCATCTACTTCATCGACGATTTGACGGACGATTTCTTCCTGAAGATCTATTCCGAGCGGAATTTGTACCTGAGCCGGTAACTACCCCCGTTTATACAGGCAAAACCCCCGAACGCGCAACGCGTTCGGGGGTTTTGCCTATCAATAGTACTGATTGACGTGGCTGATCTGCTTCGTCATCAGAAGCCTAAGCCCAGGGAGAAACCGCGCACGACCGGGTTGCCGGGCAGCGAGCTAACAACCGACACACCGGGTGTGGTCAGATTAACTGAATAGACGCGCGTGGTGCCATTCGAGCGGAACAGGGCGTAGGCGAGGTTGCTCGTGCCACCGATATCAAACCCGTTGGCTCCGTCGAACTGGATGCCCAGCATACTGTTACCAACCGGCACCAGCGTTCCATTATTAGGCGGGTTCTGGATAAACAACTGACTGCGGTTATTGTCGATGCTGTACAGCGTGGTAGTGGTGGCACCGGCAAAGCTGTTCGTGTACGCAGCTGCCGAGGCTACCATCGATGCGCCGTTCAGGTTGCCGTCGATAGCCACCACTGCGCCTGTTTCAGGATTCAGCCGCAGGTCTATACCGGAGTTACCAATGAGCCGGATGCGGTCAACGGTGGGGTTGAAATCGAAACCGTAGTCACCGATGCCGATGGCGGGGGTAAACGAACCACCCACGGCCGTTGCCGCACCGTTCGAGGTATTGATGGTATACAATTGGCTGGTGCTGCCGAGCGCGTAAAGCTGCCCATTACGGGGCCGGAAGTCGATCCCGTAGATCATCTCACCCGACTGCAATCCCGTAATTGACTTCATAATCGGGTTAGGGGCGAAGGGGTTGAAGATCAGCAGCGCGTTCTGGTCCGTAACGGCGTAGGCCACCGGCTCAGACGGAATGGCCAGCCCAACGATGCTCATGCCCATCGGGAGCAGGTCCCCCAGTTTCTCGGCTTTGCCCGTCATTAAGTCGATCTGATACAGGCCGCGCACGTTACCACTAATGAGCGACGCGATGGCAGTACCATCAAAACTAATGTCCATACTACCTACCCCGGCAATGTCGACACCGAGCGGCCCAACTTCTTCGAGTGTGCCGTTGTTGGGCGGGTTTTGCTTATAAAGTTTATCAGTAATCGGGTCAATGTCGTACAGCGTAGTTGTTGTTACGCCTGCCCGGTTATTTGTGTAGGCAACTGCATTGATAGCGGCTCCCGGTACCCCGTTGATGTTGCCATCAATGGCCACAACAGCTCCCGTTTCGGGATTTAGCCGCAAATTCTGGCCATCGTTGGTAACGAGCCGGAGCCGGTCAACGGTGGGGTTGAAATCAATACTGACGCTGTTTCCGTTGATGGCGGGCGTAAACGGTGCCACGTTGGGGGCAGTAGCTACTCCGCTATTTAGGTTGATCGTGTACAAGCGACTCTGATTGCTGACAGCCACCAATTGACCCGTTGCCGGGCGGAAGTCCATACTGACCAGCCGCTCACCCAACATCAGCCCCGTCACGTCAATGGTTTTGAGGGGCATGTTCAGGTTGCGCGTATTGAGTATCATGATCCGGTTGGCGTCGGTCAGGACGTAAAAATCGAAATCGGCAGATAGGCGGCCACTCGATGATGCCGTGGGTGTAATGGGCTGGAATGACTCGTCGCGGCAGGCATTGAGAGTAAGCAGTGAGCCAACAGCCAGCAGGCTAACCAGCGTACGTAGTTGTCTTGCGTGTTTCATGGATTTGACGGGCGAAAAAGGATTATATAATTACTTTACGACATACCGGCACATACGGAGAAATCAGACCGTCAGATTGATGATATTAAAAAGTAATTAAGAACAGGCCGATCATCCATAACATGGACTGTATGGATGCCAGGAATCAGCTTGTATCCCGCAATCGTCCTTACCAGACCTTCTTCAGGCTGATGAAACTGCCCGTAGCGGGCTGGATGAAGCTACCCCGATCAACAGCAAACGAGGTCGTGAGCGTAGTACCGGGCCATTTGCTGAGTTGCCATTGGGCCGATAGCAGGCCCGAAAACTGACCAAATGGCGAATCAAATTGCCTCGTATACGTTCCGTAATGCTGGCTGTACGTTGCCCGCAGCGTTACCGTGGGGCCGTGCCGAAACGTGCCAATGAATGCCACGTGCCCCATCTTGATTCGATTATCCAAAAAATAGCCGCCCGAGTTGATTGTGTTGACAGTGTCAGACAAACCCAGCCGGGGCATTGCCAGCGGTGTACCAATACCATACCCCCGGTACGACCAGCCCTCGCGGTACTGGCTGTTGTTGAAATAATTATCAGCTCCCTGATAACGCGCATTAATGTCGAAGATAGAGCCGCTCTGACTCATGGTACTGAGCCACTCCAGCACGGCACGGTTCAGCCGAAACCAGACCGGACGTGTTTGGTCGTTGCGGAAGCGTAGCCCCGTCAGGCCATCAGGTGCGTTGATCAGGGCCAGTCCGGAAGCGTCTTCGAAGTAGTGCTGGTGGTACAGGGACCAGTAGCTGCCAGGTCGCTGCCACTCTACTGCCAGATCGTAGTGGCCCACATGATTACCAATACGGTTGGTGCCATCATATACAGTATAGCGGCTATTTTGCAGGTCATCCGGGTAGCGTCCGGTAACCAGCGACAGGTAGTCCCGAAAGGCCGTGGGCAGGTTACCATCCACAGACAGATCAGTGCCAACGAGGTAATCGGCCCGGCCACCCCACTGTACCTGATGATTAAGACCAAAGATTGCCTTAATCTTTGCCTGTGGTTTGCCAAAGCGCACGGCTACATATTTCTGGTGCAGGTAGCTTCCCTGAATATACGTGTTGGCAAGCCAGCCATGTGCGTATCCCGCCCGGAACGCAACCGCTTTTTTCAGAAAACCACCCAACGGAACGTAGTCAGGCGTATGGAGTTGTATCTTCGGAAAAACAGGGGCATTACCTGACCAGGACACAAATCCCGACGTCAGCAGCGTATCGCCCTGTCCGTACACCTCGCGCCGGTTGCCGCCAAATAATTCCAGCCAGCGATACCGGACTTTCACAAATGCATCGGGCAGCAACACCCGATACGGGTACGACGCCACATTGGGACGGGTATTGCCCACGGCGTATAACCCAAACCCCCAGTCCATTTTTTTTCGGTGAGCCGCCACCGTATCGGATCGGGGGGCATAATCGCGCGAGATACCCAGCCGCAGCGTACCGAACGTACCCGTTAGAGGTACGGTGCCATACTGATTGGCCCGCAACCAGAAGGGTTGCTGATGCGCTGGCGATTCCGTTGGCACACCACCGCCCAACTCAACAGCATACTTCACCGATTGGGCCAGCACGCCCGACGTCATGGTCAGGAGCAAATAGGTAATCAGATAATTTTTTTTCATACAAAAAATACGATCTCTGACAATTAACCAGACTTGGCATACCTGTATAGCGTCACAAAAGGGAAGCCCAACCAACCCCCAGACCCAATTGGGCAACGGATTGGTATGAGGGCCGGTAGATACCACCCCGTTCAGTGTCAGGATACCGGTCAGTATGAAGTTCGGCGGCCATAAGATCGGCAATCCCGATTAGAGTGTACGTGGGTAGCAAACCTACTAAATTGCCGTTAGGTTACAGATACCGCATCAGCTTTGGCAGACTGACCAGCCGAAACTTTTCCAAAAAACGGCCTGTTTAGTTAGTTACGAACTATGGAAAAAACAAACCTGCACCTGACTGCCACACCCGCCGAAACTGCCGTTTTGGTAGCCCTCATTACTCAGAAACAAACCGCCGATCAGACGAAAGAGTATCTGGACGAACTGGCGTTTCTGGCCGAGACGTCGGGTATTATTACGAAGAAAACCTTTACCCAGAAACTCGACCGGGCCGACACCCGCACGTTTGTAGGCAAGGGTAAACTCGAAGAGATACAGACGTATATCCGTGATAATCCGGTCGACATTATCATTTTTGACGATGATCTCACACCGGCTCAGGTTCGTAACCTCGAAGCCGAACTTATCGACATCAAGGTACTGGATCGTAGCCTGTTAATCCTGAATATCTTCTCGATGCGGGCGCAAACGGCGCAGTCGCGCGTGCAGGTAGAACTGGCACAATACCAGTACATGTATCCCCGGCTAACCCGTATGTGGACACATCTAACCAGCCAAAAAGGCGGAGTGGGTATGCGCGGACCGGGCGAGAAAGAACTCGAAACCGACCGCCGGATCGTGAAAGACCGGATTTCGTTTCTGAAAGAGAAACTCGCAAAAATTGACCGGCAGAGCCAGACTCGCCGTAAAGAACGCGACCGGCTTGTGCGGGTGGCCCTCGTGGGCTATACCAACGTGGGTAAGTCGACGCTGATGCGGACGCTGGCTAAAACGGATGTCTTCGCCGAAAACAAACTCTTCGCCACGGTCGATTCCACGGTGCGGAAGGTAACGCTGGGCAACATCCCGTTTCTGCTAACCGATACCGTTGGATTCATCCGTAAGTTGCCTACCACCCTTATCGAGTCCTTCAAATCGACCCTCGACGAGGTGCGCGAGGCCGATATCTTGCTGCATGTAGTGGACGTATCGCACCCGAATTTTGAGGAGCAGATTGAGGTGGTCAACACCACGCTGGCCGATATCAATGCCGCCGATAAGCCAATGGTATTGGTTTTCAACAAGATGGATCAGTTTGTAGCAAAAGAAGAGTGGGCCGCCAAAACCACCCTCGCTATCGCGGGCGACGATGCCGATCCGGACGACGATGCGTTCCTGCCCGACGTGGAGGTACCCGTTGCCGAACGCAGGCAAAACGCGCTGGAATATCTGAAACGAACCCACCTCAGCCACAAAGCCGACTACGTAGCGTTCATCTCGGCCCAAACCGGCGAGAATGTAGGCGAGTTGCGTGAGTTGCTATACGATCTCGTGAAAGAAAAGCATTACTTCATCTATCCCAACTGGGTAAACGTTCCGCTTTCCGAGAGCGCCGAGTACGGCGACGGTTTGGCGGGCTAAGCCTTTTTCGGCAATTTTGCAGACTATCCATATTGCTGACTATGACCGATAGAGAGTTCGACCAGCTTGTGAAGACGTTATCCGATCAGCAGGCTAATCTGTCTGATAAGGTTGACATATTACAGCAAACAGTTGAACAGGATCAGAAAGAAATGAAAGATGGCTTGCAGATGCTACTCGAAGATATCCGCAACAAATGAAGAAAATGGTCTTGTAGTTCAACGGATAGAATAGACGTTTCCTAAACGTTAGATATGGGTTCGATTCCCGTCAAGACCACCGAATTAAAAATAGTTTACAAATATCCTAATAAACTATGAGCAAAATAATTACTGTTTCAGGGGATACGTTTCGACAGTTTATATTCGGAGTTGAAGGAAATGAAAATAGGGAGGAGTTTGATAAGTATAACAACATAGGCTTCCGTTGGCGTGGGACTGCTAATAGACAAGCAAGCGAAAGTTATTTCAGGTCTCAAAATCCATATGCTAGACCTGTAGCTTTTACAATTCCATCAGGATTTTATTCAGATCTATTCTACCAACAGATGACAAGAAATTCTCGTTATTACACAGACGAGGACTGGGAAGAATATATATCCCCCCCCACTTATATCATATCATCTTATCTTTCGGTTGGAGGCACATACAATCATTACAAAGCTTCTTTAGAAATCAAAAATTTGATACAGAAATAAATATTAGTAACTGTACTTTTGAAAATATAGTTAGTATTCAACAATTTGAATCTAAGTACGGGATTAATTTCAATAATTGCCATTTTCTGGGAGATGTAAACATAACAAATGTAATAGCATCAGAAGTGAGTTTTAACAATTGTACATTTGGTGGTAGAAACCTTTCTATAAGAAACTGTGACATAAATACATTGTGTGTAGTAAGGTGTAAGGAATTATCTATAAGGATAGAGAATGACAGGGAAGACGAGTACAAATCAGAGATAATCAATGATTTTCCACATAAAATAGGCGTGATACGTATAGACGGTTGTGATGCTGTATATACTATATATGTGGGAGGCAAGTCGATAGGGGAATTAGCTTTCATTAATTTTCAAGCTAAAGAGACACACATAAAAGTCAAATTAGACGGATTTAAACTAAGATACCAAGGATCAGATAGATACCATATTGACGATTTTTTAGCCACTGTGGATGAATTAGATAAGGGTTTTATATCTACTTTAGACAATATAAGGATAGATACCTTCGAATTAACTGGAATTTTGAAGGATTCTACTATAGGACTGTCTAATACTGAAGTGAAAAAATTCAGAATAAAACATTTTATATCTGAAGGTAAACTACGATTCAACAACTTGAATTTGTCAAAAAACGGTGAAGGTGAAGTTATTAGCTCGCAAATGGGGAAAACTGAGTTTAACTACGTGGACTTAAGCAAAGCTGAACAGTTCAAAATATATTTAAGTAACATAACTGAATTGATAACTACAAACACAGATTTTCCTAATAATATAATAGGAAAGGACGAAGTTGATTTTAAAGGGAAGCGCGAAATATATAGACAACTCAAAAATGCTGCGAGTAAACAGGCTGACAAAGTGAAACGCACATTCACATTTGCAGTGCATAAATCTGTTTCTGAGCAAATTCAGCCGGACTTAAATACCCTAAAGTTTTGCGGGGACGTTGGTTTAATTGGTCTTCGATCCAAGATACGTCGCTGGG
>Ga0123337_10001248_pt1 | contig 33995 bp, 35 predicted proteins | sample frozenSSSSmetaG_FD_89792 | JGI IMG/M metagenome (GOLD analysis project Ga0123337, IMG submission 89792) | Glacier valley bacterial and archeal communities from Borup Fiord, Nunavut, Canada, to study Microbial Dark Matter (Phase II) -... | ecosystem: Environmental > Aquatic > Freshwater > Ice >...
GAATGCGACGCCATCGCCTACGTGCTGCGCTGCTTTGAAGACGGCAACATCATCCACGTGAACAACAAGGTTGATCCACTGGCCGATGCCGAAGTGGTCGAGACCGAGCTGATGCTGGCCGATCTCGAAAGCCTCGAAAAGCGCCGCAACGGCGTCGAGAAGAAAGCCAAGCAGAACGACAAGGACGCCAAGCTGACGCTCGAGCTGATCGACCGGTCGCTGGTGTTGCTGCGCGAAGGCAAGTCGGCCCGCTTCGTCAAGCGCGATGCGGAGGAAGAGAAATCCTTCCAGGAACTGCAGTTGCTGACCTCCAAGCCGGCGCTCTATGTCTGCAATGTCGACGAAGGCTCGGCCGCCACCGGCAATGCCATGAGCAAGCTCGTGGAAGACTATGCCAAGGCGCACGATGCCGGCGTGGTGGTGATCTCGGCCGAGATCGAATCCCAGCTCGCCCAGCTCCCTGATGCCGAAGGCAATGAATATCTCGAATCGCTGGGCCTGCACGAAGCCGGCCTCAACCGGCTGATCCGCGAGGCTTACGCCCTGCTCGGCCTGCAGACCTATTTCACCGTCGGTCCCAAGGAAAGCCGCGCCTGGACCATCCACAAGGGCGACAAGGCCCCGGCCGCTGCCGGCGTCATCCATTCCGATTTCGAACGCGGTTTCATCCGCGCCCAGACCATCGCCTATGAGGATTTCGTGGCCCTGGGCGGCGAAGTGGCTGCCAAGGAAGCCGGCAAGGCGCGCGACGAAGGCAAGGAATATGTCGTCAAGGATGGCGACGTCATGCTCTTCAAGTTCAATACCTAAGGGTGATCACACTCGCGCCGGTTACGCCCGAGACCCCTGGCTTTGCGCCCCTGCTGGCAGAAAGCCAGGCCGGGGGTCACAACATGCTGCGCTTTTTTGCCGAGAACTGGCATAGCGGCGCCAATGTCTTTGCCCGCCGCGGCGAGATCATGCTGGGCGCCTGGGACGGCGACAGGCTGGTGGGAACCTGCGGGCGCAATGTCGACCCCTATGATCCCCATCCGCGGGCCGGACGTGTGCGCTATCTATACGTGGCCGAAAGTGCCCGCCTGCATGGCGTTGGCCAGTTGCTGATCGCGGCCATCCAGCGCGATGCGGCGACCTATTTTGATTATCTCAACAGCAACGTGCCCGAACTGGCTTTCCCCTTCTACGCACGCCTGGGCTTTGAGACCCTCACCGACGAATATGCCACGCACCGCTTCGCCCTGCTGGACGACTGACCGCTAACCCTCGATCGTGTCCTTGCGCATCTGGCTGGGCGTCATGCCATAGGCCTTGCGGAAGTGTTCGTAGAACTGGGTCTGCGACACAAAGCCGGACTGGTAGGCCACATTAGCAATCGACAGGCTGCCGTCAAACAGCAGCGAGCGGGCGCGGATCAGCCGCATCCTTGTGACGAATTTCTGTACCGAGATATGCATGACCTTGGTGAAGAGGTTGGTCGCGTAATTGGGGTGCAGCCCCACGACATCGGCAATGCTCTCGGCACTGAGCGGCTCGGTGATGTTCTCCACGATATGGCGCACCATGCGCACCACATAGCGCACCGGTGACCCGGTGCGGGTGCGCGAACCCACCCCTTCCACCCAAGGCAGCAGCAGCGTGTCCCAGCCGGTAATGGCGGCGCGACGAAACATCGTGCCGATCTCGGCCCGCACGATCTCGCTGCGCAGGGCATTGCCGCTGCGATAGTCCTGGTGCCAACGGTCGAGGGTTTCGAGGCCCACGCAGTCGGCATTGAGCTCGATCACCCCGCCGCCCATCAAGGTCTCGGTCAGCCGGCCCAGCTGCGGCATTTCCAGGAACGCATCCATGGGCAGGTAGATGTTGAGCTGGCGCCCCATGGCCGTCTCTGGGCTCAACCCGATGGTCTGGTGCGGAATGCCCGCCCAGAACGCCACCAGCCGCCCGGCACCCACGCTCACAGGGCCGCCGTCGAACACATAGTCCATGCTGCCCTGGGTCAGCCAGTTGAACTCGATATGCCCATGAGTATGGGCATAGGGCATGATCTGAGGCGCAAACGAGCGGATCCCGAACCGCCCAAAGGCCTTGCCGGACGAGTAGAAACTGCGGTCAGGCCGCGGCGTGGGACGGGGTGCACGCTCGCGCGGTTTTGGCGTACGTACCGCAATTTCAACAGTCATACTTATCCGCCCACTTCTTAGAAAACCGGAACAAGTCTCTATCATTCCGGATTGCAACGGCTGTGGCAAGGCGTACCATTTTGGCCTGAGCACGGGATTAGTCGGCAGGGAGTGGCCGATGCAGGCGATCAATGCCGACCCGCTGCCATGGGAGGTTTTATGAGAAAACACGCAATGGCCCTTGGTGGGGCCGGACTGATGCTGGGCGTCTCGTTATTGACGCTGCACGCCCAGGAACTGACAGGCGAACTGCCCGATCCGCCGGCATTTGCCGCGCAGAGCGAACCGACCTTTGTCAGCATTTCCGACATTCTGGAATACAAGGCGCTGCCCGAATATCACGAGCCTGACTGGGTCACCTCGAAATATGTGGACGCCGGCACATTGCCGCCCGTTGCCGAGCGCCTGCCCAAGGAGCCCATGGTCTACAAGACCGCCAACATGCCAGACGGTGTCGGCGTCTATGGCGACACCATGCGCCACGTCATCGGCGGCCGGCCTGAGGGCTGGAACTACATTGGCGGTCAGTCTCAGGGTTGGGGCGGCATCGATATCGGCCTGTCCGAATGCCTGACGCGCACCGGCCCGCTGTTCGAGGTCAAGGCCGACGAACTCGAGCCAATGCCAAACCTGGCCAAGAGCTGGGAATGGTCCGAAGACGGCCATGAGCTGACCATGCACCTGATCGAGGGCGCCAAGTGGTCCGACGGCGACCCCTTCGACGCCGACGACGTCATGTTCTACTGGAACGACAACATCCTCGACACCAATGTCTCCCCGCTCAATGGCGGCACGCCCGAGACGTTTGGCGTGGGCACGACGCTCGAAGCGATCGACGCCTACACCATCAAGTGGACCTTCAAGGAAGTCCGCCCGACCCAGTATCTCTATGCCATGGCCTATGGCACCTTCTGCCCCGGCCCCAGCCATATCCTCAAGGCCGAACATCCCAAGTACAAGCCCGAGAACACCTACGAGCAGTACAAGAACGCCTTCCCGCCCGAATATATGAACATTCCGGTGATGGGCGCGTGGGTGCCGGTCGAGTACCGTCCTGACGACATCATCGTCATGCGTCGCAACCCCTACTACTGGAAGGTCGACGAGGCCGGCAACCAGCTGCCTTACCTCAACGAAATGCACTACCGTCTCAGCACCTGGGCTGACCGCGACGTGCAGGCCGTGTCCGGTTCGGGCGACTTCTCCAACCTCGAACAGGCCGAAAGCTATGTCGAGGCGCTCAAGCGCTCCGCCGAGGATACCGCTCCTGCCCGCCTGCAGTTTGGCGCCCGCACCATCGGCTATGCGCTCGAGTTCAACCTGTCCGCCAATGGCTGGGGTGAACCCGATGCCCGCGCCCAGGCCGTCCGCGAACTCAACCGCAACCTGGATTTCCGCAAGGCAATCTCGATTGCCGTGGATCGCCAGCGTCTGGGTGACTCGCTGGTGCGTGGTCCATTCACCGCCATATATCCGGGCGGGCTCTATGCCGGCACGGCCTATTACGACAAGGCTTCGACGGTCTACTACCCGTTCAATCTGGACGCGGCCAATGCCCTGCTTGACGGCATGGGCCTGACCGATACCGACGGCAATGGCATCCGCAACTATCCCGCAGACACCCTCAACGGTGCCGACGTGGAAATCACCCTGCTCGCCAATACCGAATACGGCACCGATACCAACCTGGCCGAAGGCGTGATTGCACAGATGGAGCCGCTCGGCTTGCGCATCATTGCCAACTTCCAGAGCGGTACGGCCCGTGACGACATGCAGCAGGCCGGTCAGTTCGACTGGCACGTTCGGCGCCAGGGCAGTGAACTGGTTTCCGTCGTCCAGGGTACGGCAGGTCTGGCCCCGACGGGTCCACGCACCAGCTACTTCCATCGTGCCGGCGAAGGCGACGTGCTCGACCTGTTGCCCTTCGAGGAGGAAATGGTGGGCATCGTCAACGACTTCATCGCCACCAGCGACAATGCCGAACGTACCGAGCTGATGAAGAAGTACCAGCGCGTCTTCACCGAGAACATCTACTCGGTGGGCCTGACGCAATATCCCGGCGCCCTGATCATCAACAAGCGCTTTGCCAATATCCCGGCCGGCGCCCCGATCTTCATGTTCAACTGGGCCGAGGACAACATCATCCGCGAGCGGGTCTTCGTCCCTGCCGACGCACAGGGCGACTTCGAGCTGCATCCGCAGACCCTGCCGGGCGCGCCAGGTTCGGCCGGCCCGATGTGATCGCAGCCTGATCCTGAAGACTCTCGGCAGGGGGTACGCCCCCTGCCCACCAATGAAAGGTTTCGCCCATGCTTCGCTTTCTGGTCATGCGCATTCTGGGCGCAATCCCCCTGCTGGCCGTCCTCAGCCTCGTCACCTTCGCCATCATCCAGGCGCCACCTGGCGACTATGGCGACACCATCCGCTCCATGCTGATCAACCAGGGCGGCGTTCCGCCGGCCCAGGCCGAAGCCCAGGCCGAGATCTATCGCGAGGCCAACGGCCTGAACGAGCCACTGGTAATCCAGTATTTCAACTGGATTGGCGGCATCCTGACCCGCTTCGATTTCGGGCATTCGCTCTATTACAACAAGCCGGTCGGCAATGTGGTCGCCGAGCGGCTGCCCGCCACCATCATGTTGGCGCTGACCTGCCATATCCTGGCCTCGGTGCTCGGCATTGGCCTAGGCATCGTCGCCGCCACCCGCCAGTACAGCTGGATCGATACCGGGCTGGGCATCATCTCCTTCCTGGGCATGACCATCCCGCGCTTTCTGCTGGCCATCATCATTCTCTATTTCCTGGTCTTCCGCCTCAACGTCTCGGAAGTGGGCATGTTCTTCTCGGCCAAATATGGCGGCGCGCCCTGGAGCTGGGACAAGTTCGTCAATCTGATGCAGCACATCTGGCCGGTCATCTTCATCGCCACCTTTGGCGGCCTCGCCTACAATATGCGTGTCATGCGGGCCAACCTGCTCGACGTGCTCAACAGCCAGTATGTCGAGACTGCACGCGCCAAGGGCCTGCCGGAAAGCGCCGTGATCATGAAGCACGCCGTGCCCAATGCCCTGCACCCGCTGGTCGCCTATCAGGGCGTCGTGCTGCCCTATATGCTGACGGGTGAAATCGAGGTCGCCATCGTGTTTGGTCTGGCCACTGTCGGCCCCGCCATTGTCGGCTCGATGGGCGTCGGCGACGTCTTCGTCACGGCCACCTTCATGCTGGTGCTGGCCGTGACCCTGATCATCGGCAACATCATATCCGATATCCTGCTGGTCGCCCTCGATCCGCGCGTTCGTCTCGGGGGAGCCGCAGAATGACCGATACCCGCACCCGCTCCGCCATCCCCCTGCCCCCCGATGCCGGCGGCCCGATGCCGACCCCTGCCGAGGACATCACCGAGCACATCCCCCCGGTCAGCCGTTATGGCTCCGGCAGCGAAACCTATGCCACCCTGGTCTGGCGCCGCTTCAGGCGTTCGCCCATGGGCATGATCGGGCTGATCCTGGTGGCGCTGATGCTGCTGGTATCGATATTCGCCGATTTCTTCGCGCCGATGGATCCCAAGCAGGCCAACCTGCCTTTCGCGCCACCCGACGTCATTACCTTCGAAGACCCGCAGGGCAATTTCAGCCTCATTCCCTGGGTCTATCCCGTCGGCGACACTGGCGAGTTCGACCCGGTCACCTTCCAGCCCCTGACCGGGCTGATCAAGGACGACCCGACACCCACTGGCTTCTTCGTCACCGGCCACAGCTACCAGCTGTTCTGGTTCGTCCCGGCCAATATCCACTTCTTCGGCACCACCGACGGCCGCCCCATCCAGCTGCTGGGTACCGACAAGTTCGGCCGCGATATCCTCAGCCGCGGCATCATCGGCTCGCGCATCTCGCTGATGATCGCCCTGGCCGTGGTCTCCATTACCACCATTGTCGGCACGTTGGTCGGCATCAGCTCGGGCTATATCGGCGGGCGTCTGGACAACTGGGTGCAGCGCTTCGTCGAGTTCGTGCTGGCCTTTCCGCAACTGCCCCTCTACCTGGCGCTCACCTCCCTGATCCCGGTCACCGCGCCGTCCAATGTGTTCCTGAGCTTTGTCATCTTCGTCATGGCCGTGCTCGGCTGGGCGCAGCTGAGCCGCGAGGTGCGCTCCAAGACCCTGTCCCTGGCCCGCATCGAATATGTGCGTGCCGCCATCGCCGTCGGCGCCACCGACAGCCGCATCATCACCCGCCACATCCTGCCCAATGTGCTCAGCCACGTCATCGTCTCGATCACCCTGGCCGTGCCATCGGTCGTGCTGCTCGAAAGCTTCCTGGGTTTCCTCGGCTTTGCGGTCAAGCCGCCGCTAATCTCCTGGGGCCTGATGCTGCAGGACACCGGCACCTTCTCGGTGATCGGCTCCTATCCCTGGATTCTGAGCCCCGTCATCTTCGTGCTCATCACCGTGTTTGCGTTCAACGCCCTGGGCGATGGCCTGCGCGACGCCATCGACCCCTATTGAGGACCGGCCCATGAACGAACCCAAATTCACGCCGGTCTCAAACGATCGTCACGACCTCGGCAGCCACGGTCGCGAACTGATCCTCGACGCCCGCAATATCGGCGTGGACTTCAAGGTCGAGGGCGGCACCGTCAACGCCGTGCGCGATGTGTCGTTCCAGCTGCACAAGGGCGAAACCATCGCCCTGGTCGGCGAAAGCGGTTCGGGCAAATCCGTCACCGCCCGCACGCTGATGAAACTGCTGACCAAGCGCGCCACCATACTGCCCGAGACGCAGATCACCCTCTCGGGCCAGAACATTGTCACCATGAGCGACAAGCAGATGCGCAAACTGCGTGGCAACGACGTGGCAATGATCTTCCAGGAGCCGATGAGTTCGCTCAACCCGGTCTATACGATTGGCCAGCAGCTCTGCGAAGTCCTCCACCTGCACAACCGCATGAGCCGGGCCGATGCCATGAAGAAGGCCGAGGCCCTGCTCGAGGAAGTGCAGATCCCCGAGCCCAAGGCCCGTCTCAACAACTATCCCCACCAGCTCTCGGGCGGACAGCGCCAGCGGGTGATGATCGCCATGGCCCTGGCCAACCGCCCCGATGTGCTGATCGCCGATGAACCGACCACGGCCCTCGACGTCACCGTCCAGGCGCAGATCCTCCACCTCATCGCCGGCCTCAAGGACAAATACGGCATGGCCGTGATCCTGATCACCCATGACCTGACCATCGTCCGCCAGTTCAGTGAATATGTCTATGTCATGCAGAACGGCCGGGTGCAGGAGCACAATGCCACCGAGGCGCTCTTCGCCAATCCCCAGCACGCCTATACCAAACATCTGCTGGCCTCCGAGCCCAAGGGCACGGCCCTGCCCCTGGCCGAAGGCGCGCACGAGACGGTGCTGGAGGGCAAGGAAGTCAAGGTCAGCTTCACCCTCAAGCGCGGCGGCTTCTTCAAGCCCGATTTCTTCGAGCTCAAGGCCGTGGACAATCTCGACATCAAACTGATGCGCAACGAAACGCTGGGCATTGTCGGGGAATCCGGCTCGGGCAAGACCACCTTTGGCCAGGCGCTGATCCGCCTGATCGGCAATCAGGGCGGCCAGATCTTCTTTGATGGCGAGCCCATTCACGACAAGGATCGCGCCGCCATGCGCCCGCTCCGCTCCCGCATGCAGATCGTCTTCCAGGACCCCTTTGCCAGCCTCAATCCGCGCATGTCGATCCGCCAGATCATCGAAGAGGGGCTGATCGTCAACCAGATCGGCGCCAATGGCCGCGAGCGCGTCGACCGCGTCCGCCAGGCGCTGGTTGATGCCGGCATGCCCGACACCATCCTCAACCGCTTCCCCCACGAATTTTCGGGGGGCCAGCGCCAGCGCATCGCCATCGCTCGTGCCATTGCGCTTGAGCCAGAATTCATCCTGCTCGACGAGCCGACCTCGGCGCTCGACCTGTCCGTCCAGGCCCAGATCATCGACCTGCTGCGCAAGCTGCAGGATGAAAAGGGCCTCTCCTATCTCTTCATCAGCCACGACCTCAAAGTCGTTCGCGCCCTCTGCCACCGCGTCATGGTGATGCAATATGGCAAGATCGTCGAACAGGGGCCCGTGGCCGACGTCCTCACCAATCCTCAAACCGAATATACCCAGCGCCTTGTCCGCGCTGCGTTCGACATAGCCGCTTAGGAGCATTCATTTATGGCAAATCCAAAAATCACTTTCATCGGCGCCGGCTCGGCGGTGTTCATGAAGAATATCGTCGGCGATATCCTGCAGCGCCCCGCGCTGGCAGGTGCCACGATCCGGCTGATGGACATCAATCCCACCCGGCTCGAAGAGAGCGAAATCATCGCCAAGAAGCTGATCGCCACGCTGGGCGTTTCGGCCAGGGTCGAGACATTTTCCAATCAGCGCCAGGCACTCGATGGCACAAATTTCGTCGTCGTCTGCTTCCAGATCGGCGGCTACGAGCCCTCGACGGTGATCGATTTCGACATTCCCAAAAAGTACAATCTGCGCCAGACCATCGCCGATACGCTGGGCGTGGGCGGCATCATGCGCGGCCTGCGCACCGTGCCCCATCTCTGGAGCATCTGCGAGGACATGCTGCAGGTCGCCCCCGAGGCGATCATGCTGCAATATGTCAACCCGATGGCCATCAACACCTGGGCCATCTCGGAAAAATACCCCACCATCAAGCAGGTCGGCCTCTGCCACTCGGTACAGGGCACGGCCATGGAGCTGGCCCACGATCTGGACATTCCCTACGAGGACATCCGCTACCGCTCGGCCGGCATCAACCACATGGCCTTCTATCTCAAGTTTGAGCATCGCCAGGCCGACGGCTCCTACAAGGATCTCTATCCCGAACTGCACCGCGCCTATGCCGAAGGCCGCGCCCCAAAACCAACATGGAATCCGCGCTGCCCCAACAAGGTGCGCTACGAAATGCTCAAGCGCCTCGGCTATTTCGTCACCGAAAGTTCAGAGCACTTCGCCGAATACACGCCCTACTTCATCAAGGAGGGCCGCGAGGACCTGATCGAGAAGTTCGGCATTCCGCTCGACGAATATCCCAAGCGCTGCGTCGAGCAGATCGCCAAGTGGAAGCAGACCTCCGAGGACTACAAGAAGGCCGACCGCATCGAGGTCAAGCAGTCCAAGGAATACGCCAGTTCCATCGTCAACTCGGTCTGGACCGGCGAGCCTTCGGTGATCTACGGCAACCTGCGCAATAATGGCGTCATCACCAGCCTGCCCAACAATGCGGCCGTCGAAGTGCCCTGCCTCGTCGACGACAACGGCATCCAGCCCACCTATATCGGCGAACTGCCCCCACAGCTGACCGCGCTGATGCGCACCAATATCAATGTGCAGGAACTGACCGTCCGCGCCATGATGGAAGAAAACCGCGAGCACATCTATCACGCCGCCATGATGGACCCGCACACCGCCGCCGAACTCGATCTCGAGCAGATCTGGAACGTCGTCGACGACCTGATCGAAGCCCATGGCAGCATGCTGCCGGGCTGGACCCAGGGCCCGCGCAAGCAGCGCGTGGCCTGACCTTCTCCCACGAGAACCGGCCTCGCGGCGCTCTGCTGCGGGGCCGGGCTCTTTTTCGGCACGTGCCATACCGATCAACAAAAAAAGGGCGCCCCGGAGGGCGCCCTGTCCGGGAGGACATCTCTGAAGGCCTAGTGGTGACCGCCCACCACTTCGCGCAGTTCTTCGACCGAGCGGACCTTCTTGCGGGCGGCGCCGTCCCAGTCGCGGGTCTTGACCGTCGACTTGGCCATGCGCGCCTTGGCGGCCGGGATGGCATCGGCATATTGCGGCAGCCACTGCGCCTGGGCGACCACCATCTCGTCGACCATGGCCCAGACCTCGTCGGGGGTGCAGATGGCGCCCACCAGCGGATCATGCAGCACGGCCAGCTTGAGCGTATCGATATTGCCGGTCATGGCCGCCTCCACCGAGAGCCGCTGCACCGAGACCGACACCGAGCAGGTGGCGGCGCAGGCGGTCGGCAGGGTGATGCCCTCGATCATGTTGATGCCAAAACGATCAACAAAACCGGGGCTTTCGATGATCGCATCGTCCGGCAGATTGGTGATGATGCCATTGTTTCTGCGGTTGAAATGGCCGCGATAGACCCGGCCGGTTTCCATAGCCTCGATGATGTGGCTGGCATGTTCGGTGGTCCGCTTGTGCTCGCTCAGCGGCTTGTTGGCCTGTTCCTTGAACATCGGGAAGTCGGTCTCGAACCAGTTGCGGCGTTCGGTCGAGTAGCGCAGATAGCCGCCGGTCTCGCCATGGATCCAGTCGCTCATGTCGATCCAGCGGCCGATCTCCTCGGGCCGCTTTCGGTACCAGGGCAGATATTCGCTCAGATGCCCGTTGGACTCGGTGGAATAGACCCCGAAGCGCTTGAGCACGTCGATGCGCACCTTCTCCTGTTTGGAATAGACCGGATGCGCCTCGAAACCGGCGATCAGCTCATCGGCTTCGATCTTGCGACCCTTGGCGCGGATGTCGATATACCAGGTCTGGTGATTGATGCCGGCGCAGACATATTCCAGCTCGTCATCGGTCACGCCCAGCACATTGGCGATCTGGTGGGCGCCATGCTGCACCCCGTGACAGAGGCCCACGACATTGACCCCGCCATACATCTCGGCCGCCCAGGTGTTCATCGCCATGGGGTTGGCATAGTTGAGGAACAGCGCGCCGGGCTCGGCCACTTCCTTGATATCCTTACAGAAATCGAGGATCACCGGAATATTGCGTTGGCCGTAGAGGATGCCGCCAGCGCAGATCGTGTCGCCCACGCACTGGTCGACGCCATAGCGCAAAGGAATGGAAATGTCGGTGGCGAAGGCCTCGAGCCCCCCCACCCGCACGCAGCTCATGATGTAGCGCGCGCCGGTGATCGCAGCGCGTCGATCGGTGGTCGCGGTGACCTTGGCCGGCAGCTTGTTGACCGACACAATGGTTTCGATGACCTGTTTGACCATGTCGAGATTGGCCGGATTGATATCGGTCAGCGCGAACTCGCAGCCGACGAATTCCGGCACCTTGAGCAGGTCCGAGATCAGGGTCTTGGTGAAGCCGATCGACCCGGCGCCAATGACGGTAACTTTGAATGACATGGCATTCGATCCAGTGCGACTGATTGCAGGAATATGCTGTCATATTGCTAGCTGCTGCCGCATGAATGGTAGAGAAAGCTTGTGCCATAGCGGGTAATTTTGTGCTTACTGAACTCATTGATCATGGCCATAAGGTGCGCGGGCTGACGCTGCCCAAAAGTGCCGTACCGCTTCATTGCATGGCGGTCAGTGCCGGCTATGAGCAGCGGCACAATGAAGTTTACTCCTGGGACGGGCTGCAGCGGGGCGACGCGCCGTTTCTGGTGATCCAGCATACGCTGGTGGGCGAAGGCCGGTTGGACTTCGCCGGCATGCATTACCGACTGACGCCGGGCCAGACCATGGTGCTGAGCCTCCCCCATGCCCATCGCTACTGGCTCGAGCGCGGGCAGCATTGGCAATATTTCTGGATGGTGCTCAATGGGCGCGAGGCCTTGCGGCTGGCGCGCGAGATCATCGACGTTGCCGGGCCGGTCTCTACCCTGCCCGCGCCGGTGATCGATCGCCTGGCCGGCGCCTGCCTGACCCTGATCGCCCGCAGCGAGATCACCCCGGGCGAAGCCTCCGCCGCCAGCTATGCGGCCATGGCCGCGCTGCATGACGGCGTCTTTGCCACGAGCGCTACCCCGCAGCAGGCGCTGCCGCCGCTCATCGCCCGCCTGGTGGCCCATATCGACGCCAACCTGGACCAGCCCCTGCGCGTGGAGCGGCTGGCCCTGCTGACGGGCATGAGCCGGGCCCACTTCGTGCGTCAGTTCACCCTCGCGACCGGCACGGCGCCATCGGACTATGTCCTGGCCCGCCGCATCGAGCGTATCGAGCGGCTGCTGCTGGCCACCGACATGAGCGTGGCCGCCATCGCCCGGGCCACCGGCTTTGCCGACGCCAACTACCTGGCCAAGGCCTTCCGGCGCCAGACCGGCATGGCGCCCCTGCAGTTCCGGAAATCGGGGCGGCTGGCGGCAGGCACATGAGGCGCATCTGGGTGCTCGGCAGATCCGGGTTGCCTTGCTGCACCAAAACGGGCAATACCACGTTGACGTATAGGGCAACCCCATGACCAATCCTGTCACGCACGATCGCCGCCATTTCGAGGATCTCGCCGTCGGCGAAGTCATCACCCTGGGCCAGACCCGAGTGACCAAGGCGATGATCATTGCCTTTGCCACCGAGTTCGATCCCTTCCCGTTCCACCTCGATGAGGCGGCGGCCAAGGCCAGCCTGCTGGGCGGCCTCGCCTCGAGCGGCTGGCAGACCGGGGCGCTCAGCCTGCGCCTGCTGGTCGACGCCTTCCTCAGCAAGATCGCCTCGGCCGGCGGGCTCGGCTTTTCCGACCTCAAATGGAAGAACCCGGTCATGGTCGATGACACCATTGGCGGCACCGTGACCATTGTCGACCTGCGACGCTCGGCCGGGCACCCGCAATGGGGCATTGTCACGCTCGATTTCGACGTGCGCAACCAGAAGGGCGCGCCGGTGCTGACCATGCGCCTGGCCAATCTGGTCGACACGCGCAACCCGGGAGCCCCGGCATGACCCGCTGGTTCGAAGACATCGTGCTGGGCGAGGTCTATCCGCTCGGCAGCCACACTTTTGACGCCGACGAGATCGTGCGCTTTGCCACGCTCTATGACCCGCAATATTTCCACCTCGATGCCGAGGCCGCCAGGCACAGCCATTTCGGCGGCCTGGTGGCCAGCGGCTGGCACACGGTGAGCGTCGGCCATCGCCTTATGGTCGATACGCTCTTTGCCGAGGAAGAGCGCCTGCGCGCCATGGGCTTGGAGCCCGGCGTCTCCGGCCCCTCCCCCGGCGTCAATTCCATGGATTTCAAGGTCCCCGTTCGCCCCGGCGATACCGTGAGCTTTGAACTGGTGGTCACCGACAAGCGGGCCTCCAACTCCATTCCCGGCTGGGGCCTGCTGTTCAACCGCCTGACCGCACTCAACCAGCGCGGCGAACTGGTCTATCGCGCCGATCTGGTCGGCTTTTCCAAACGGCGTGACTATACCATGCCGTTCAAGCTGCGCCTTTTGCAGGCGCTTGGCACTATCCCGTTACTGGGGCCGTTACTCAAACGCCGTGCTTGAAAGCGCGGCGGCAGAACGGCACTGTGTCCCCATGCACCGAATCGCCCTTATTGCTGCCGTCACCGCTTTGTCCGCCACCCCGGCTTTTGCCCAGAGCTTTGAGGGCAACTGGGGCTGTCGCGACACAACCAGCGCCAAGGCCGGCATCCTGACCATCTATGGCAGTGTCTATGGCTTCGCCTCGACCATACTGGGGGACGCTGCCTCGGGCACCGGCACCATTACCGGCTACGAGGATGGCGTTGCCTTCAATGACGGCGGGCTGATGACGGCGCGCAACATCATAGCCGGGCGCGTCATTGCCGACCCGACCTATGTGGCGGCCATTCAGCTCGAAACCGCCGATGCCATCGTCATGTTGTGCACGCCGCGCTGATACCAGTATCGCTGCGGAAAGATTTTTTCCGCCGCAGGGCTTGAACTCATTGCGCCGCGCTATATCTAACCTAGGTGGCGCCGGGCCCCTCTGGCGAAAGCATTGACGCTTTCGTGATGTCGGAGCCACTCCAAACGAACATGGAGATGGTCCGGCGATGGATTCGCTATTAGCTGCCCTTACGGGTGAATTTCTGGGTACGCCCGTTTATTTCTGGGTGGCCTTCGTCACCATCGTCGTCGCCCTGCTGGTTTTCGATCTGGGCATCCTGCACAAGGATGAGCGCGAGATCGGCGCCGCCGAAAGCCTCAAGCTCTACGGCTTCTACGTCACCATCGCCATGGCCTTCGGCGGCTGGGTGTGGTGGCAGCGCGGCGCTGAAGCCGGGCTTGAATTCTATACCGCCTATCTGATCGAACAATCGCTGGCGATGGACAACATGTTCGTCATCGCCACCATTTTCGGCTTCCTGGCCATTCCCCGCCTCTATCAGCATCGCGTGCTGTTCTGGGGCATTCTGGGCGTGGTATTCCTGCGCGCTATCCTGATCGGCCTGGGTGCTGCCCTGGTCTACCAGTTCAGCTGGATTCTGTTCATTTTCGGTGCCTTCCTGGTGTTCACCGGGTTCCGCATGTTCAAGCATCAGGACGAAAAGCCGGACATCGAATCCAATTTCGCCTTCAAGTTCCTGCGCAAACACTTCCGCATCACCGACAAGCTGCATGGCCATGACTTCACCGTCCGCCAGCCCGATCCCAAATCCGGCAAGCTGGTCACCTGGCTGACCCCGCTGGCCGTTGCCCTGATCATGGTGGAAGTGGTCGATCTGATCTTTGCCGTGGATTCTGTGCCGGCCGTGTTTGCGGTGACGCAGGATACCTTCATCGTCTACACCTCCAATATTTTCGCCATCCTGGGTCTGCGGGCGCTCTACTTCGCTCTCGCCGCTGCCATGAACCGCTTCCGCTACCTGCAGACCTCGCTGGCGATCATTCTGGTGCTGGTCGGCATCAAGATCTTCCTGGTGCCACTGGGCTATCACATCGACACGCTGCTCTCGCTGATCGTTACCCTCTCCATCCTGGGTGGCGGCGTCATCTTCTCGCTCTGGAAGACCCGCAACGAGCCTGACATCAGCGCTGCGGACGAACCCGAGACCGGTCAGCTCAAGCCCTGATCGAGTTGCTTTGAAAGCGGGCGGACGACCGGTCACCGGCGTCCGCCCGATTTTTTTGTGGGCATGAATGGCAGCGCAGGCGCTCCTGACACGGTCTGTCATCGGGCGGTGCCAGGCTGGGGCAACCGAGGAGCCCTGCCATGACCCTGATCGCCACCTGCCATTGCGGCGCCACCAAGATCGAACTGCCCCGCCACCCCACCGCGGCAGCCTCCTGCAACTGCACCTATTGCGCGCGCACCGGCGCCGTCTGGGCCTATTATGCGCCCGGAGAACTCACCTTCCTGTCGCGCAGCGATGAGCGCAGCTATTCGACCGCGCCCGAGATCCACCAGCATTATTTCTGCGGCAATTGCGGCATGCAGACCTGGGGCGACAGCCCCGACTGGGCCAGCCTCTACAATGCCGATGGCACGCCCAAGGACGGCGCTGCTGGCGGCATGCCGACCCAGCGCAAGTTCGGGCTCAACCTGCGACTTGTGGACGATCTCGACTGGTCAAGGGTGACAGTGGAGCAGATGGACGGACGCCACAACTGGTAGCGCCCGGCGATGGCGTTGCGACGGGCCTCAGTGGCCGTCGAACTCCATCAGGGCGCTGACGTCAACGCCCTGCGCCGCGAGCTTCTCGGCCCCGCCCAGAGCCGGCAGGTCGATCACGAAGGCAGCGCCATGTACCCGCGCCCCGGTGCGCCGCAACAGGCTGACGGCGGCCGTGGCCGTGCCCCCGGTGGCGATCAGGTCGTCCACCAGCAGCACCACATGGCGAGCATCCAGCACATCGGCATGGATCTCGATGGTATCGACGCCATATTCGAGGGCGTAATTCTGCCCGATGGTCTCGCCGGGCAGCTTGCCCTTCTTGCGCACCGGGATAAAGCCGACGCCCAGCGCAATGGCGACGCCCGCGCCGAAGATGAAGCCGCGCGCCTCGATACCGGCGACATGGGTGATGCCCTGGCCGCGATAGCGGCTGGCAATGTCCTCGACGCTCTGCTTGAACCCTTCGGGATGCTCGATCAGGGTGGTGATGTCACGAAACAGGATGCCCTTTTTGGGGTAATCCGGAATCGTGCGCACGAGGGCCTTGAGATCGAGCGACATGAATATCCTGGAAAATCGGGTAAAATCAGGGGAGCCGGCGGCCGACCAGATGCCGGGCGACGACGCCGGCACTATAGGCCGCATTGCGCGTCACATTGACCGCCACTTCGCGCGCCTTGGGATTGCTGGCAACGGCCAGGATACCGGCCCGCACGACCGGATTGCGCGAAAGGGTGACAGCGGCACCAACGACGGTCGCAGCAAGACGAATGGCGGACATCAGGGCTCCCCTCGCAGGTGATTTGCGTATGGCCTATATTGCGGCGCGCCGCCCAAATGGCAAGGGGCTGAAATCGGCGTGATGGTAACGAAAAGGGCTCCGCAAGGGAGCCCTTTGATTTGATGGGTCGGCGTATTCGTGCCCTGCGAGCGTAGCTCTTCGGGCCTGATCATCTAAAATCGCCCCACTGGGGCGATTTTACCGCGAAGCGGCCGATGATCAGTGCTCGATACCGGCCCAGATCTTGCGCTTGGTGCCATACATCAGGCCGGCGAAGACGATCAGGAACAGCAGCACGACAAAGCCGGTCTGCTTGCGACCCGCTAGGTGCGGCTCGGCCATCCACATCATGAAGGCCGAAACGTCGGTGGAATACTGTTCCAACGTTTCCGGCACGGCCATCTGGCCTTCTTCAACGGTGTAGGTGATCTGCCCGTCCGCCAGGGGCGGCGCCATGCCGATGGCATGACCGGGGAACACGTGATTGTAATACTTGCCTTCCGGCAGCTCGAAGCCTTCGGGCGCTTCTTCCTCATAGCCATTGAGCAGGGCGTGGATATAATCCGGGCCGCCTTCGGAATAGCCGGTGAAGTAGTTGAACATCCAGAACGGGAAGGCATCGTGCACGCCACGGGCCTTGGCCAGCACCGAGAAGTCAGGCGGCAGCGCGCCGCCATTGGCATCGCGGGCATCCTGCTCGCTGGCAAAGGGCGACGGCCAGAGGTCGGCCGCCACGGCCGGGCGCACGCCACCATCGGCTGCGGCATCGGCCACTTCATATTCGGCGGCCAGCGCCTTGACCTGTTCTTCCGAGAACGATGGCCCGCCCTCTTCGGCCAGGGTGCGGAAGGCGATCAGCCTTGCGCCATGGCAGCTCGAGCAGACTTCCCGGAACACCTGGAAGCCGCGCTGCAGCTGGTTCTGGTCATAGGTGCCAAAAATGCCGGCAAAGCTCCAGCTCTGCTTTTCGACATGCACGACGTCTTCTGCGGCCTGCACCGAGCTGACGCCCGCCAGGCCAGCCAGAACGGCCAGGGTGGCCAGGATGGTCTTGGTATTGAACATGGTTCCTGCCCCTCTCTTACGCGTGCGACTTGGCAAGCACGCTCTCCGAGATGCTGGTCGGCAGGGGCCGAGGCTTCTCGATGCGGCTAAGCACGGGCAGGATGACGATGAAGTGGATGAAGTAATAGGCCGTGCAGATCTTGGACAGCAGCACATAGATGCCATCGGCCGGCTGTGCGCCCAGATAGGTCAGGCCAATGAAGTTGACCACGAACAGCCAGTAGAACCACTTGAACATCGGACGGAAATTGCCCGACCGCACCTTGGACGTGTCCAGCCAGGGCAGCAGGAACAGGATGACGATCGAACCGCCGAAGAAGATCACGCCCAGCAGCTTGGAGTTGATGAACAGCAGGTTGAAATCGATGGCCCGCAGGATGGCGTAGAAGGGCAGGAAATACCATTCCGGCACGATATGGGCCGGCGTGATCTGGCTGTTGAACTGGATGTAGTTGTCCGGGTGACCCAGGATGTCGGGCGCAAAGAAAGCGAACCAGACAAACGGGATCATGAACAGGACCATGCCGAAGGCGTCCTTCATCGTGTAATACGGATGGAAGGGCAAGGTATCGCGGCTGTCCTTGACGTCGACGCCTGTCGGGTTGTTGTTGCCCGGCACGTGCAGGGCCCAGATGTGCAGCGCCACCACGGCGGCGATCACGAAGGGCAGCAGATAGTGCAGCGAGAAGAAGCGATTGAGCGTCGGATTGCCCACCGAGAAGCCGCCGCGCAGCAGTTCCAGCAGCGGCGTGCCGAGCACTGGAATGGCCTCGAAGATATTGGTGATAACGGTGGCGGCCCAGCCGGACATCTGGCCCCAAGGCAGCACATACCCCATGAAGGCAGTCGCCATCATCAGCACGAAGATGAGCACGCCCAGGATCCACAGGATCTCGCGCGGCGCCTTGTAGGAGCCGAAATACATGCCGCGGAAGATGTGGATATAGACGGCCACGAAGAACATCGAGGCGCCCACGGCGTGGAACGCCTGGATCATCCGGCCGCCATTGACGTTGCGGCGGATATGCTCGACCGAGTCAAAGGCCAGCCCAATATTGGGCGTGTAATGCATCGCCAGGATAATGCCGGTGACGATTTGGATGCCCAGGCACATCACGAGAATGGCGCCAAACGTCCAGAAATAATTGAGATTCTTGGGCGTGGGGAAGTCCATCAGGTGCTCTTTGGAGAACCGGATGATGGGCAAGCGCTCATCAAGCCATTTCTCGACGCCGGAGCCTGGAGTGTAAGTTGAGTGTTCTGACATCGGAAAAGCCCCCACTAGCCGATCTGGATCAGCGAATCGCTGACGAATTCATACGGCGGCACGACCAGGTTGGTCGGCGCGGGACCCTTGCGGATGCGGCCCGCCGTGTCGAACTGCGAACCATGGCAGGGGCAGGCCCAGCCATCGAATTCGCCTGATTCGCCGGTCGGAATGCAACCCAGATGGGTGCAGTTGGCAATCATCACCAGCCAGTTTTCATGGCCTTCCTTGGTGCGCTCGGCGTCGGTCTGCGGATCCTTGAGATCGGCCAGCGCCACATTCTGCGCCTCGGCGACTTCCTCGGGCGTGCGGTTGCGCACGAAAACCGGCAGGCCGCGCCACAGGATGGTCACCGACTGGCCGGGCTCGATGCCGTTCAGGCTGAACTCGATGCTGGCGACCGCCAGGGTCGAGGCATCGGGGTTCATCTGGTTGATCAGCGGCCACACCGTCGCCGCAGCGCCGACGCCAGCCACGGCGCCAGTTGCCACGAAGAGAAAATCCCGTCGTGTCGTTGAATGTTGAGCTTCCGTGGCCAAGGTCCGTTCCCCGTACTATCACATCAGACGCGGCCGGCAGCGGCACACCAGGTTTCCATGGACGGAATCGGTAGCCGACCGCCCTCAAGCGGCCCGTCAGTTGCGGTCTTTTTGCACTGTCCCATGCGCTTGTCCAGTGATCCGCACGGTGACAGCACCCAACTGCGACACTATACCCGGCAAAGCCCTGCTTTGGCGGGCCTACAAGCCTCAAGCCGCGGGATAGTCTCATGCCGGTCGACCTAGCGCTCTATCAGCCTGACATCGCCAACAATACCGGCACGCTGATCCGCCTCTGCGCTTGCCTGGACACCACCATCCATATCATCCACCCCACCGGCTTTGCCTTTTCCGCCAAGACCCTGGCGCGTGCGGGCCTCGATTATCTCGACCACGCCGCCGTGAGCGAGCACGACAGCTGGACCCAGTTCGATGCCTGGCGGCGCGAGGAGGGGCGGCGCCTGGTGCTGTTGACCACCAAGAGCCAGACCTCGGCCTATGATGCCGTCTTTTCACCGCAGGACATCGTCATGGTCGGGCGCGAAAGCGCCGGCGTTCCCGACGCCGTGGCCGCGGCCGCCAACCTGGCCCTGCGCATCCCGATGCGTCCGGGCTTGCGCTCGATCAATGTCGCCCTGGCCGCAACGCTTATCCTGGGCGAGGCAAAAAGACAGACGGACGGGTTTACAGCACTGCAATGACGGGTCATTCCTCCACCACCATGACACTTCCCATCGACATCGACGCCAAAAAGGCCACCGCCCAGCTCTGGTTCCGCACCCTGCGCGACAGCATCTGCGCCCAGTTCGAGGCCATCGAGGCCGAGCTCACCGGCCCTAATGCCGACCTGCCGCCCGGGAAATTCGAGCGCACGCCCTGGGATCGCGAGGCCGGCGGCGGCGGCGAAATGAGCATGCTGCATGGCCGCGTCTTCGAGAAGGCCGGCGTGCACATCTCGGCCGTGCATGGCGAGTTTTCCGCCGACTTCGCCAAGCAGATGCCGGGCACCGAGGCGGGCGCCCAGTTCTGGAGCGCCGGCATTTCGCTGATCGTCCATCCAGCCAATCCGCATGTCCCGGCCGTGCACATGAACACGCGCATGATCGTCACCGGCAAGCAGTGGTTCGGCGGCGGCGCCGACCTGACCCCGGTGCTCGACCGCCGCCGCAGCCAGGACGACGTCGATACCCTGGACTTCCACGCCGCCATGCGCGCCGCCTGCATCGACCGCCCCAGCGTCGACTATGACCGCTACAAGGCCTGGTGCGACGAGTACTTCTTCCTGCCCCACCGCAACGAGCATCGCGGCACCGGCGGCATCTTCTACGATCACCACAATTCGGGCGACTGGGACGCCGACTTTGCCTTTACCCAGGCCGTGGGCGAGGCCTTTCTGGGCATCTATCCACAACTGGTGCGGCGCAACATGACAACGCCCTGGACCGAGGCCGACCGGCATGAACAGCTGGTCCGGCGCGGCCGCTATGTCGAGTTCAACCTGCTCTACGACCGCGGCACCACATTCGGCCTCAAGACCGGCGGCAATGTGCAGGCCATCCTCTCCTCCATGCCGCCCGAAGTGCGCTGGCCGTGAGCTGAGGAGCAGGCGATGGCGCTGACCGATATCCAGATCACCGGCTATCGCTCGGTCCGCGCCATCAGCTTTCCGGTGCGACAGCTTTCGGTTCTGGTCGGCGCCAATGGCGTGGGCAAGACCAACCTCTACCGCGCCCTCGAACTGGTGCGCGCGGCGGCTACGGGCGACTTTGCCCAGGATATCGCGCGGGAGGGCGGGCTGGCATCGGTCATCTGGGCCGGCGAGCGTCGCAGTCATGAGCCGGCTCGAATGGCCCTGCGCATTGGCCTGGAACTGGCTGACGGCCATGATGACGGCTTGCCCGTCAGCTATGAAATCGAGCCCGGTTTCCCTACCAAGGTCGATGCGGCCTTTCCCTTGGAGGCCATGATCAAGCAGGAGAGCCTGACCTTTGCCGGGCGGCGTCCTGTGGCACTGATGGAGCGCAAGGGACCGGCGATCTGGGTACGGAACCCGGAGGGCAAACGCATGCAGGCCGATGCGGTGCTGCTTTCCAGCGAGACCGCCCTGTCAGGGCTGCGCGGCATTCCCGAAATCGATCGGGTGCGGGAGGCAATTGCGGCCTGGCGCTTCTATCACGGGTTCCGGACCGACGCGGACTCCCCGCTGCGCCTGCCGTCCCGCGCCGTCACGGCTCCGACACTCGACGCCAATGGCGCCAATCTGGCCGCAGTCCTGGCGACGCTGCGCCACATCCGCCAGGACAGCGTCGATCTCGACGAGGCCGTCGATCATGCCTTTCCCGGCGCCCAACTGGTCGTGCCGCCGCCCGAACAGTTCGCTAGCTTCGCCATGCGCTTTGCCGATATGCCCAAGCGGGAATTCGCCGCCAATGAGCTATCCGACGGTAAGCTGCAGTTCCTGGCGCTGATGGGAGCGCTGCTCTCCTATCGCCTGCCGCCGCTGATCGCGCTCAACGAACCCGAAAATAGCCTGCATCCCGAACTGCTGCCGGCTCTGGCCCGCATCATTGCCAAGGCGGCGCAGCGCACCCAGGTCTGGGTGGTCACCCATTCGCAGACCTTGGCCGATGCGCTGACCGAAGAGACCGGCGTGCTGCCGCGCCAGGTTATCCGCCAGCACGGCGGCACCTGGCTCGAAGGCCTCAGCCAGATAGGTCAGTTCGTCGACGACTGAACCGGATTGGCCAGCCCGCGCTTGCGCGCCAGCCGGGATTGCCGCAGTGCCCGGAACCGCGTCACGACCAGACGCACCACGACATAAAAGCCGGCAAAGACCAGCACGGCCAGCGGCACGCCGCCGATCATCATGGTCTTGAAGGTCGGCCAGACCGCCTCAAAGCCGCTCGAAAACAGGCCGTGGCTGAGCTGCTCGCCGGTGGTCTCCACCTGCGCCCCCTCGGTGACGCTGACCCCGCCCCCGCCGGTCAGCCAGTCGCCGACGGCGTAGGACGCGGCAAAGAACAAGGGAAAGCTCAGCGGATTGCCCCATGCCGTGCCGATGGCAGCCGCGAGCATGTTGCCGCGCAGGGCGAAGGCCAGCACGAAGCCGAGTACGAAATGCAGCCCGATCAGCGGCAGCATCGACACGGCGGCGCCGGACGCCACCCCGGCCGCGATGGCATGCGGGCTGGCGGAAAGCCGCATGACGCGTGTCTGCAGATAGCGGGCATAGCGGCGCAAACCCATGCGCGGCCAGACGGCATCCCGAATTTTGTTCAACAAGCCTCCCCGCATGCCCGGCCTATTCCGCCTGGTTTCAGTCTCGCATGCTATAGGCAAACCACGCCGCCGACTAGAAAAACTGCCGTGATCAAGGCCCCAGCGGAACGCATGCGCCTCGCCAGGCGTTGTTTCGAGACAACGAAACCCAGGAGGATGGCATGAAACGATTTGAATCAGGCACACTGATCCCGGGCGCCACGTGGCATGCCGAGGCCGACAACGAGGCCGAGGTTGTGCGCAAGGCCGTCGAAAACCTGCGCAACCTTCATGGCGAGACCGAAATCCGGCCGGACATGATCGAGCGCATCAAGGAACGCATCGTCGATACCGACGCGACGCCTGCCAAACCCCACTAAAGCTGGACGAGGGTCAGCAGCGCCGGTTTGCCAAGCGCAAAGCCGCTGTCGATCCAGGCCCGCTCCAGCCGGGCCAGTTCCTTGCCCAATTGCGGCCCCGGCTTCATGCCGAGGCCGGCCAGATCGCGTCCGCTGACGGGAAAGTCAGGCACGACGAGGCCCGCCAAAGCGCGGGCGGTTTCAGCCAGCCGCGCCTGCCCCCATTCCTCACGCGCCGCCACCAGCGCCAGACCCTCTACGGCACTTTCGCCGTGCCGATAGGCGGCTTCCCCGACGCGGTCTTCCGCCAGCAGCGCCGCCGCGCGGCCAATGTCGCGCGCCTTGCCGACCATCTCGTTGGACAGCCGCCAGCTCTCCTGTGCCGCCTCCAGCGCGCCACCGGCCAGCAGGGCCAGCCGCGTCGCCGCCGACTGCCCGCCCAGGGTCTCATAGGCCACGAGCGCCCGCGCCGCGATATCGTCGAATTGCAGCAAGCCCAGCTCGGCCATCACAAGCAGGCTCATCGCCACCTTGGGCAGCGCCAGCATGCGGATAATCTCCTGCCCCACCCGTTCGCGCGACAGATGCCCCAGCCGGGACACCGACGCGGCGCAGGCCGCCAGCCCGTCCGGATCGAACTGCTGGCCCCCGTGGCTGGCCGAGAAGCGGAAGAAGCGATAGACGCGCAAGCCGTCCTCATCGATCCGCTGCGCGGCATCGCCGATGAAGCGCACGCGCCCGGCCAGCGCATCGTCGAGCCCGTCCAGCGGATCGAACAGTGTGCCATCCGGCCCACAATAGAGCGCATTGAGGGTGAAATCGCGGCGGCTGGCATCCTCGCGCCAGTCGGTCCCGAAGGCGACAACGGCATGGCGCCCATTGGTCTCGATGTCCCGCCGCAGCGTCGTGACCTCGGCCAGCGTCTCCCCCAGCTTGAGCGTCACCGTGCCATGGTCGATCCCCGTGGGATAGACGGCAATCCCCGCGGCTTTCGCCCGCGCCATCACTTCCTCGGGCAGCAGTTCGGTGGCCAGGTCGATGTCCGGATTGACGCGCTGCCGCGCCAGCAATGTATCGCGGACCACTCCACCCACCGCCCGGGTCCGGCCCTCGGCGCCATCCAGCGCCGTCAGGATCGCCTGCGTTTCCGGCCGCACCAGCCATTCAGCTGACTTCAGCGCTTCGGTACTCATGACGCGGCCTCGCCGGAGGCCAGGTCGCGAAACTGCCGCGTGATATTGGCGGTAATGCCCCAGATGCGATGGCCATCATGGTCGATCTGCCAGGTCCGGTGTTCCTTGCCATCCCGCTTGATGCGGAATTCGCCATAGCTCTCGATCTGCAGGATGCGCCGTAGCGGCACCTCGAACACCGAATGCACCTCGCCCGGATTTGGCACGAAGGGTCCGCTGGGCGCGACAATCGCCACGACCGGGGTGATCAGGTAATTGGTGCCGGTAAAATAGGTCGGCATGAAGCCCACAACCTCCACCTCGCTGGCCAGCATGCCCACTTCCTCGAAGGCTTCGCGCAGCGCGGCGGCCGCAACATCGCTGTCCGCGGCATCGACCTTGCCGCCGGGAAAGGCCACCTGCCCCGAATGCGCCCGCAGGTCGGGGGAGCGCTCGGTATAGAGCACGGTAAAGCCTTCCGGCCGGCGCACCAGCGCGATCAGCACCGCTGCCGGAACCGGCGGCCGCTCGAAGGGACGCGACGGCGCCCAGTCCGGCGTCAGCGTTTCGGCCGCCGGCAGGGCGGGCGGCACCGGCAGCAGGCGGGCGGTGAGGCGGTTGATGAACGGGTCGTCGGAGGACAAGCAAACACCAGAATTTGCGTCGGGGCCGCCAGCTTAGTGCAGGCGACCGCAGCGGGTAAACCGCGTTCAGCGCGGAATGGACCCACAGACAGGTACAGCTGCCGCGATCAGTCTTCGATGAAAGCCTCGATGGGACCAGCCAGCGTGGTGGCAAGGCTCTTGTCCTCGGCCAGCAGCAGCACGCGCGTCGGATCGACCGGGCCGGGAAACTCGATATTGCCCAGTGTGGTCGGCTCCCAGCCCAGCGGGCAATAATAGTCGCGGTCACCCACCAGCATGACGAACTGGCCTTCGCCGCGCGCCAGGGCCCGCGCCGTGACCTCCCGAGCCAGCATCTTGCCGGCGCCCAGCTTGCGAAAATCGGGATGGGTGGCCAGTGGCCCGAGCATATAGCCATTGATGCCGCCAATCGAGATCGGCGTCATCCACACCGAGCCGCAGGGCGTGCCATCGACCTCGGCAATCAGGCTCAGGCTCATGTCGATGGGAAACCGCTCGCGGATGCGGAAGGCAGTGCGGGCAAACCGGCCCGGGCCAAAGGCGATGGCCTGCAGGTCGTCGATGAATTCATCGTCCCCGGACCGGGTCGCGGGGCGCACGGTAACGATCCGCGCAGCAGGGGGGGAAGCAACAGCGGCCGCAGCCGGAGGCGCAGAGACAGAGGACATATCAACAATCCAGGAAAAGACGGGTAACACCAACCCGGCGCCCAATGGGCACCGCTTCAAAAGACCACTCAGGGTCGTCGAATTACCAGCAAAACCTTCGCCATCCTGGGCGCCTCCACGCCGAGATTCCGCATTAGCACCACAGGGGCCGGACGTAAACAAAAACTCATCAGCTGATCCTGCAAAACCGGCGCCCGTGGCGCGTCTGTGTTCAATATGCACAACGCTTCGTTACGCCGCTGCGGTCTTATCGGTCGCGCATCCATCGCCTATGTGTCAGTCAACGCAAGCGACGGCCGGAAGTTCACTCCGGCAATACGTCGGCAACATGACGGAAAGGCTGCACCCATGGGTCAACTGATCGACGGACAATGGTCCACCCAGTGGTATGACACCAAAAAGACCGGCGGCAAGTTCGAGCGCAGCCAGGCGGGCTTCCGCAACTGGGTGACTGCTGACGGCAGCCCCGGCCCCTCGGGCACTGGCGGCTTCAAGGCCGAAGCCGGCCGCTACCACCTCTATGTGTCGCTCGCCTGTCCCTGGGCCCACCGCACCCTGATCTTCCGCAAGCTCAAGGACCTCGAGGCGCTGATCGATGTCTCGGTCGTTTCGCCGAAAATGCCCGACGAAACCGGCTGGAGCTTCGACACCAGCACCGGCTCGACCGGCGACGCGCTGTTCGGCAAGGAACTGCTCTGGCAGCTTTATACCCAGGCGGTTCCAGACTTTTCCGGCCGCGTTACGGTTCCTGTCCTCTGGGACAAGCAGACCGGCACCATCGTTTCCAACGAGAGCTCGGAAATCATCCGCATGTTCAACTCAGCCTTCAACGAGCTGACCGGCAATACCGATGATTACTATCCCGAGGCGCTGCGTGCCGCGATCGACCCCATCAATGCCCGCGTCTACGACGAGATCAATAACGGCGTCTACAAGGCCGGTTTCGCCACCGCCCAGAGCGCCTATGACGAGGCCGTCGGCACGCTGTTTAACGCGCTGGACTGGGTCGAGGGCCTGCTGGGCCAAACCGCCTATCTGACCGGAGACACCATCACCGAGGCCGATTGGCGCCTGTTCACCACGCTGGTGCGCTTTGACGCGGTCTATGTCGGTCACTTCAAGTGCAACCGCCGCCGCATCGCCGACTACCCCAATATCTCGCACTATCTCAAGGCGCTCTATGAGGTGCCTGGCATCAAGGAAACGGTCGATCTCGACCATATCCGCACGCACTATTACTGGAGCCACCCCACCATCAATCCGAGCCGGATCATCCCGATCGGGCCCGAGCTCCCTTTCCTCAGCTAGGGCGGCGCCTCAATAGCCCCAGATGTCACGCCGCGGCGCCTGATCGAAATATTCGTCAATGCGCTGCGACGTGGCCGGGGTGACCTTTTCCGGCAGGGCCCTTCGGTCGAACCAGCCGGCCTCGGCAATTTCGTGATTGGGCTTGAAGGCAAAGCCCTGCTCGAACTGGCTGGCGATATAGAAGGCGACATGGTCGCGATCGGTGACCGTGCTGGAATTGTGATAGAGCCCGAACAGCGCCATGGCGCCGGTGACGCGATAGCCGGTCTCCTCAAGCACCTCGCGCCGCGCCGCCGCCTCGATGGTTTCGCCAGGGCTGACGCCACCGCCGGGAAACTGCCAGCCGGGCACATAGGTATGGCGGATCAGCAGTACCTTGTCGCCATCCACCAGCATGACCCGCGCCCCCACCGTCATGCGCTGCCAGGTGCCCTTGAGCAGCAGAAAAAGCCGGGCGCGCACCCGTTGGAAGCGATTCATCTGCATGGTTCGGAACTCCTTTGCGCCCACCGGTAGCAGGAACTTGATCACCACAAAATTACTGCGGGGGGCGATTGAGCATTTTCTTGGCCGCTGGCTTCTGGCATTACGCCAGCAATGATCAGTCTCGCACATATCTCCGACATTCACCTGTCTCCCATGCCCGCCGTCGGGTGGCGCGACCTGCTGGGAAAGCGCCTCACCGGCTATCTGAACTGGAAACTGCGGCGCCACGACGAGCTCAACAGCGAGACGCTGGCGAGCCTGGTGGCCCATCTGCAGGCCCAGAATGCAGACTTCACCGCCGTCACCGGCGATCTGGTCAACCTGGCGCTGCCCATGGAGATCGAGCGGGCCGGCACCTGGCTGGAAGCCCTCGGCCCGGCCGACAGGATCGCCGTCTGCCCGGGCAATCACGACGCCTATGTTGCCGGCACGCTGGAATCGGCGCAGCAGCGCTGGGGCGAGTATCTCAAGGGTGAAACCCTCGATACCGGTGCCTTCCCCTTTGTGCGCCGCATCGGCGAACTGGCGGTCATTTCCTGTTCAAGCGCCGTGCCGACCCGCCCGTTCCTGGCCATCGGCCGCTTTGACCTCGAACAGGCCGAGCGGCTCGGCCGCATCCTCAAGGTGATGGGCGAGGCCGACTATTTCCGCACCGTGCTGATCCATCACCCGCCCAATCCCGAGCTGCAGCACCCCTCCTTCGGCCTCAAGGGCCACAAGCTGTTCCGCGAGGTCATCGCCGAACATGGCGCCGAGCTGATCCTGCACGGCCATACCCACCGCTCCTCGATCCACTCCATTCCCGGCCCCAAGCACGAAGTGCCCGTGGTCGGTGTGGCGGCTGCCAGCGCAGCCCAAGGCGGCACGCTGGACGATCCGGCACGCTACAACCTCTTCCGCATCGAGCGCGCCGGCGATGGCTGGACCTGCACCATGCGCGAATATGGCTATCAGCGCCTCGGCAGCGAAATCGTCATGCGCCTGCAGATGCGGATCTGCTGAGCGTCCCGCAGGACAAATCGCGCCAGTGGCGCGATTTTAGGCTAGCAGGCCATGAGGGCTACGCCCAAATGGCCAGACGACCCGGCACGCGATCTTTACATCACCCCTGCCCGCTCAGCCCCGAAGCTGTTTTTCCTTCTCGGCCACCCGATTATGGATCGCTTCGGCTTCCGGGGTCATGACATCGGCGAAATCGCTCATCTCGTAGAGCGGACGGATCTCGATCTCGCTGGGGCCAGGCATCGGGTTGGGACAGCGCTTAACCCATTCGAGCGCGTGATCCATGTCGCGCACCTGCCACAGCCAATAGCCGGCTACCAGTTCCTTGGTTTCGGAAAAGGGGCCGTCGATCACCGTGCGGCTGCTGCCGTCAAAGGCGACGCGCTTGCCCAGCCTCGATGGCTTGAGCCCGTCTCCGGCCAGCATGATCCCCGCGTCAACCAGCTCGTTGTTGTACCGCCCCATGGCCTCCAGCAGTTCACTGCTCGGCGCCGGGTGTTCCTCGGCTTCGCTATCTTTTGTGGCCTTGACCAGAACCATGACACGCATTGCACTTCTCCTTGTTGCGGGGCATCTGCCCCAATACCGTCACGACGAATGGCGCCCCGCAAGACAGACATGCTGCATCCTCCCAGTCCCCCTCCCGCCCGGGCCGCAAATCACCTATATGTGGACCAAGCCGCGAGGAATCCTGTTGACCGACCAATTTCTGATTGAGCGCCCCACCTACGATCCGGACACGGCCCAGGCCCGTTTCATGTATGATCTGGACGGGCTGCATTTCGAGGAAACCCTCGATTTCCCGGCAGGTGCCTTGCCCGGAGCCGCCACCAGCCCGAACTTCATCAAGCTGCTCGACCTCACCGCCATCGTGCTGGGAGTGAGCTATTTCAAGCTGCAGGCCCCCCATGTGATCGCGGCGCCGCAGATCCCGCTCAATGCCGCCGAGCGCGCCTTTGTAATCGACGTCTATGAAAACGGGCTGGGCGAATTCTATGCCCGCAACAATCTGCAGCGCTTCGACAAGCTCTCCATCGTCGCGCCGCATGACGCCGCTGACCGCCAGCCTGCCATAACCCTGACAGACCGCACGCTGCTGCCCATTGGCGGCGGCAAGGATTCCCTGGTCAGCGTCGACCTGCTCAGCCATACCGGGGTTGATTTCACCCCCTTTGCCGTCAATCCCAAGGGTCCCATCCTGACCTCGGTCGACAAGATCGGCACGCCGCCCATCTATGTCACCCGTACGCTGGACCCCGAGATGATCCGGCTCGGCACCCAGCCCGGCTTTTTCAACGGCCACGTACCCTCGACCGCCATCAACTCAATGATCGCCGCGCTCTGCGCCCTGCTCTATGGCTATAGCCAGATCGTGCTGTCCAACGAGCGCTCGGCCAGCGAGGGCAATGTCGAGTTTGACGGGCGCGAGACCAATCACCAATATTCCAAGTCACTCGGCTTCGAGCTGCTGATCGCCGCCATCCTGGGCGACGCCACCGGCGGCGCCCTGAAATACTTCTCGCTGCTGCGCCCCTATTCTGAAGCCCGCATCGCCTCGCTGTTCACCCACGAGACCCGGTTCGACAGGGTCTTTTCCAGCTGCAACCGCAATTTCCGGCTCACCGGCAATGACGGGGCGCTGTGGTGCGGGCAATGCCCGAAATGCCATTTCGTCTTCTTGATCTTTGCCCCCTTCATGGCCAAGGATCGGCTGCTCGCCATCTTCGGCAAGGACCTGCTCGACAATCCCGCCCATGAAGCCTCGTTACGCGAGCTGGCGGGCCTGGCCGGCCAGAAGCCCTGGGAATGCGTCGGGGAAATCCTTGAGGCGGCCGCCTGCCTGTACACCTTGACCCGTCACGCCGACTGGCACGAGGCCGCCGTGGTCCGCGCGGTCAAGGCCGACCTGCTGAGCCAGTATGGCGAACCGCGCCTGCAGGCGGCGATGGCCGAATGCCTGACCGATAGTCACGATCACCACATCCCCCCTGCTCTGGCTGCCAAGGTGTCCGCTTATGCTGTTTGAAGAACCCGTCCTGCTCTATGGCGCTGGTCGCGAAGCCAGGTCCACCCGCGCTTTTCTCAAGGCCGAGCAACCTGACCTCAAGGTCTTTGTGACCGTTGACAGCGGCCCGCACGACATCGAAGACACCGCCTTCATGGCGCCCGAAGACATCAAGGACGCTGCCCGCATCCACCGCTTTGGCCATATCATCAAGAGCCCGGGCGTCTCGCGCTACAAGATCGTGTTCGATATCGCCCGGGACCGCGGCATCCCCGTCACCTCCAACCTCAATCTGTGGGGGCATGCCTTCAGCGACAAATGCACCTCGATCGCCATCACGGGGACCAAGGGCAAATCCACCACCGCCACCCTGGTCCATCTGATGCTGACCCGGTCGGGCATCGATGCGGGGCTGGCCGGCAATGTGGGCGTGCCACCGCTCGATATTGCCGACAAGCATGCCGTCGTCGTCTTCGAGCTCTCGAGCTACCAGACCGCCGACATGAATTTCCTGCCCAACATCGCCGCGATCACCAACCTCTATCCCGAGCATGTCGACTGGCATGGATCTGTTGAGCGCTACTACCACGACAAGCTGCGCCTGATCGATCGCGATGGTGGGTTCCCCGTTGCGCTCGGGGCTGGCGCCAAGGGCAACGCCCTGGTGGCCCAGGCGACCCGCGACCATCGCCGCCTGCTGCGTGACCTGACACCACAGGAACTGCAGGTGGTGGAGTCGGCGGTGTCGCGCTCACGCCTCAAGGGCGCCCACAATCTGGACAATGCCATCCTGGCTGCGCAAATCGCCCTGGCTGCCGGCGGCACGCTCGATGGCATTGTCGAGGGCATCAAGGCGTTCAAGCCCTTGCCGCATCGGCTCGAAGAGCACCGCTTTGGCGACAAGTTGTTTGTCGACGATTCCATTGCCACCACGCCCGAGGCCACAAAGGCGGCCTTGTCATCCTATCCGGGCCAGCGCCTGGCGCTGATCGCCGGCGGCCACGAACGCGAGCAGGACTATACCGAACTGGCGGGCCTGCTGGCAGGCCATGGCGTGACGACGCTGGCCTGCCTGCCCGTGACTGGCGCCCGCCTGGCCGAGGCCACCAAGAGCGTCGCGCCAGGGATAACCGTCCTGACGCCATCTGATCTCGACGCCGCCATGCAGGCGCTCCACGCCCAGCGCGATGCCTTCGACGTAGTCATTCTCTCCCCGGGCGCGCCCTCCTATAACCAGTTCAAGAACTTCGAGGAGCGCGGCCAGCGCTTCGTCGAGCTGGCCAGGACATTGTTCGGGCCCGCCTCCCCATGAGCGGCGCGCTCTACCTCGCCATCGCCATTGCCGGCGAGGTGGTCGCCACCTCGTTCCTGCGCGCGTCTAACGGCTTCACCGCCCTGTGGCCCACCGCCGTGGTGGTGGTGGGTTATGGCATCACCTTCTACTTCTTCTCCCTGGCCCTGCAGACCATTCCGGTCGGCATTGGCTACGCCATCTGGTCGGGCGTCGGCATCGTGCTGATTGCCACGATCGCCTATTTCATGCACGGCCAGACCCTGGATCTGCCCGCCCTGGTCGGCATGGCCCTGATCCTGTCCGGCGTGCTGGTGATCAATCTGTTTTCCCAATCCTCGGCGCATTAGCCCGAGGCCGAAATCGGCCTAGAAGGCGCCGTTGATCGCCTTGAGCGGCACGCCGGCCGCCGTCAGGGCGGCCTGGATCTGCTCCAGCAGGGCCTTGTCCTGCACCCGTTCACGCAGCCGCGGCAACACCCCCACCGCCCGGAAACTAGGCAAGTCGAGAACCTGCGCCAGATAGCGATTGACCATGTCTCCGTCGCCGCTGCGCTGCCCGGCCAGGATGGCCAGGATGGGACCCAGTTCAGCATCGGCCAGCGCATAGCGCTCCGCCGCGGCGATCGCCCCGGCATAGTCGCCGGCCTGCAGAGCCAGCAAGGCCGGGACACAGAAGTACCAGTCGGGCGGGTTGGGCGTGCCGTCCGCCGCGTAGCGCGCCATGCTCTCGGCCTCGGCGATATTGCCGCCCAGAGCCAGCAGCCTTGCATAGGCGGCCAGCGCATCTCCATTGGCCGGATTGAGCTGGATGGCGGAGCCATATTCGGTGCGCGCCCTCTCGAACTGGCCCATATCCTGGCGCAGCCGTGCATGCTGCTCCCAGATGAAGGCGCTGACCGGCGCCGCGCTGATGGCACGATCAAGGCCCGTCTCGGCCAGTCGCATCCGCTCGGCATAGGCGGTGTCCCGCCCGGATGGGGCAAGAGCATGCTCGGCCAGCAGGCTCGCCGCCATCGCCAGACCCGTCGGGGACTCCCGATCGGCCGCGGCAAGTCCGGACAGGCACGTATTGGTCCGGTCAGCCTCTGCCGCGCTACCACTCGCCCGGTAGCTGTGGAACAGCATGCGACACAGATAAAGATTGGCATTGCCGCTCAGCGCCGGCGACTGGGCCAGCAGTTGACGCGCCGCACCATGCAGCGGCCCGCGCGGACTGCCCAGCACCAGGCTGAGCCGCCGCGACACCGCGTCGAGCACACCGCTCTGGGCGGCTTCGGCGACCGGCACGGCAAATGTCTGGTTCCACACCACCCCGCCAGACCGGCTGTCGGTCAGGATGGCACTGTATTGCACCACCGCCCCGTCCTTGCGGACGATGCCTGTCAGCACATAGTCGGCAGCACCATTGGGGGCCACCGCTATGGCCACGTCGGCGCCGCCGCCATAGCGCACGTCGATGTCTTCGAACTGGTCCAGATCGGTCACCAGTTCGATGGCCAGACCCGCCACCTGCGGGGCGCCGCTTTGCGCCTCCGCCAGGTTCTGGAACTCGACAACCGTGACGCTGGGCCGCGCCAGCTGTCCCATGCTGCCGGCAGGTTCCGACATGGGGTTGAAGATGAACAGCGCCAGGCCAAGCGCGGCGACGCCCAGGGTGATCACCGCCACGGCAAACCAGGACATGGCCAGGCCGCCGGCAAGTTGCGCCCGACCCGTCATCGCTGCCGATGGCGTTTCATCGACGGCTGCGCGGATGCCGCCGGCCGGCTCCATCCAATGGAATTCCGGCACATAGCGCCCCACCGGCAGGGAGATTCGCACAGCGTCGCCACTGCCGGGTCCGCGATAATATTCCTCGATCAGGCCGCGCAGCCGGCGCGCCTGCACCCGTACGATCGGATCTGCCTGGGGATCGAAATCAGCCGCCCGACCCAGCACATCGACAGCAATAGAATAGGCCTTTATTGATTGTTCATCCCCCGCCAACGTGCGTTGCACGATGTAGTCGAGGAACTTCGACAGTTGCGGCGAACGAGAAATTTCAGGCCACTCAAGCATTTGCGCAAGACAGGCCAGAATCACTTCGCGCTGTGTCGTCGGATCGGGCACACAGACCTCCGGAACTGGCCGTGATTGTCGCGTGTTACATGTAAATTACAAGCCCTCGTTACCGTGATTTTACCTGCAGTTGCCTAGCGACGGGCGGGTCCTTCGCCCATAGGCCGGGGAGTCACCGTCATCTACGTGACACCATTCTCCGCCGGCTAGGCCCCTGCAGAGACATATGGACCACCCCGTTAGTAGATCCAGACCGGGCGCATTCTCGCGTTCCGGGAGGAAGATTATTGCGTTCCGGTAGACCACTCATCGACCCGTTTGGCGATGAGCGGTACCTTGAGGTGAGTTGTGAGCAACTATGTGAACTATGCGTCCTTTGTGGCGCTGATTGATGATGATGAGCATTCGGCTCACCTGCTGACCCGTACCCTGGTCGATCAGGGCGCCCATGGTGTGCAGTCCTATGGCGATGCGACCAAGGCCCTTGTCCGGCTCAAGGCCGTCCTTTCCGACGTAACTGCAGCCTGGCCGGCGCTCATCATCCTCGATCTCAAGGAACACAGTGGCGCCAATC
>Ga0123337_10001249_pt1 | contig 33990 bp, 34 predicted proteins | sample frozenSSSSmetaG_FD_89792 | JGI IMG/M metagenome (GOLD analysis project Ga0123337, IMG submission 89792) | Glacier valley bacterial and archeal communities from Borup Fiord, Nunavut, Canada, to study Microbial Dark Matter (Phase II) -... | ecosystem: Environmental > Aquatic > Freshwater > Ice >...
AATTTCAGGCCGCTCAGGGCCAGCTAAGTCAATCACTCGGAAGATTACTTGCGACAGTAGAAGCCTATCCTGAGTTAAAAGCTAACCAGAATTTTCTCGAACTTCAGGCACAACTTGAAGGAACAGAAAACCGCATCACTGTTGAACGCCAAAAGTTTAATACGGTCACTCAGGAGTATAATTCAACCATCAGAACTTTCCCGAATAACCTGGTTGCAGGTATGTTTGGTTTTAAGGCTAAAGGATACTTCCAGGCAGAAGCCGGTGCTAATAAAGCACCAAAGGTTGCATTCTAACTTGCCTTTTGCATTTAAATTTATAACTGATCGCCGGAATTTATTTCCGGCGATTTAAATTAAGGCCATGTCAATTTTTAGTGAAAAAGAGCAAAAGCTTATCAGCGAAGCGGTTGAATCAGCAGAGCGTTACACTTCAGGTGAAATTCGCATTTGTGTAGAAAAAACCTGTAGCGAACCGGTTTTGGATCGTGCAGCAAACTATTTCCACAAACTTGGAATGGATAAAACGGCCCAAAGAAATGGAGTGCTGATATACATTTCGACAGAGGACCATCAATTCGCCATAATCGGTGATGCAGGAATAAACAAGCTGGTACCGCATGATTTCTGGGACAGCACCAAAGAAGCCATGTTGAGCCATTTTAAAAATGGAGAACTCGCTTCCGGTATTATTACCGGTGTAAAACTGGCCGGAAAACAACTTCAGACCTATTTTCCATACATAGATGGCGACGTTAATGAATTACCGAATGAGATCTCCTATGGTGATGGTAAATAAGGGTGTTGAAAAAATATAAGAAGCTTCAGATGAAATTTAAATACATATTCCCCACAATTGTTCTGGTTTTACTAAGCCTGGTGCTACCGGCACAAACTTTTCCGGAAAAGCCAAATAGGTTAGTGAATGACTATACACAAACCCTTTCACCTGATCAGATCAATCAGCTGGAGCAAAAACTGGTCGCGTTTGACGATTCAAGCTCTACGCAGGTAGCAGTTGTTTTGATTAAATCCCTTGAAGGTTATGATATAGCTGATTATTCGGTTAATCTTTTTGAGAAGTGGGGTATAGGAAGCGCAAAAAATAATAATGGTATTTTACTACTAACATCATTAGGTGATCGTAAAATTTGGATTACTACGGGGTATGGTGTTGAAGGTGCTCTACCAGATGCCATTACAAAAAGGATTATCAGTCAGGAAATTACGCCGAACTTCAAAGAAGGTAATTATTTTGGAGGATTAGACGCAGGAACTGATGCAATCATCGCTTACACCAAAGGAGAATATAAAAACGATACACCAAAAGATCGTGGAAAAAAGAAAAGTTCCGGAATTGTTTTTGTGATCATTATGATCGTAATCATTCTCCTTGCAATCAAGAAAGGTGGGGGTGGCGGAAGTCAGGTGATTGGTAGTCGCGGAGGTGCTAGTCCGTTCTGGTGGATGTTACTTGGATCTCAGCTTGGACGAGGAAGCGGAGGCGGTTTTGGAGGTTTCACCGGGGGTGGTGATGGTGGTGGTTTCGGGGGAGGATTTGGTGGTTTCGGCGGCGGTTCAAGTGGCGGAGGTGGAGCAGGAGGTTCTTGGTAAAATGTAAAAATGGCCTTATCTTAACCTAAAGAAAGGAGGTATTTAACGTGAGATGGCTTAGATATGCCTTATACGAGCTTTTGTTTTCAGTAACGGCATTTGAAGAAAAAGAAAAAACTGGTGGGAGTTTTGGTGGCGGTGGCGCAAGTGGAAGCTGGTAAATTTTGTCAAGAGAGGCTATGATAGCCTCTCTTTTTATTATTCCTGAAAAGTAACCATAGAGTTTCAAACTTCATAAATAAGTAAATCCTAGTTGTAATCATCATGAAAATTAGACAGAGCAAAATAATTTCTGCTGGTTGCCGAAATCTCAAGGCCTCTTTAGGGCATAAAGAGAATGTAAAAAATATTAAGAAAACTATAAAACTTAAGTAACATGATTCGATTAAAAATGAACATAACCTCTTAAAAAAAGATAGTGGTCATTATCAAATGTAAGGTTGAAATAAATCAAAAGATAAATGAATTAACTTCTTTAGACAAGCTTTATGGTGTTATATAAAATTGTGCAATTTCCATTTCTATTGTGATAATAAATTATAAAACTCGTCTTTCAATAATCATAGCTCACATCTACAAATGACAATCCTAAACTGGGAGAAAATCTCCTCAAAATATCTCGTTCGAGAGCCCTGGGCAACCTTGCGGGTAGATACCTGCAGGATGCCTGATGGCACTATTATCCCAGACTATTATGTCCTCGAGTATCCCAACTGGGTCAATGCAGTTGCACTTACAGAAGACAATCAGGTTATACTGCTGCGGCAATACCGTCATGCTGCTGAGGAGGTAGTTCTTGAACTTCCGGGCGGTTGTATGGAGAAAAATGAAAGTCCTGAACATGCCCTAAGAAGGGAATTACTCGAAGAAACGGGTTATGAATTTCAGGAGCTCGAATTCCTTTCTGAACTCTATGCCAATCCGGCAACAGCAAAAAATAAAACCTTTTGTTTTATTGCCAGAGGGGGTAAAAGGGTTGCCGAACAAAAACTGGACAAAGGGGAAGAAATTGACCTTGAACTGGTAAGTCCTGAGAAATTAAAGGAACTTGTTTTAAGCAATGCCTTTGGACAGGCCTTGCATACCAGCGGAATTTTCTATGCCCTATTTAAACTTGGCTTAATAACTTAACGTTAGTTCGATATTAAACTATCTAAAGACTAATATTTAACCACATAGATTGACTTTTATTATGCTTTAATGGAAACATAGATTGCAGATCACATAGATTGAAGTGAAGCATCAGGGCTATCTGTGTCTAAAATTTAGGGTAAAAGCTATAAAATGCTATGTTTCTATGTGGTTTTTAAAATATTATGTCGAGTTCTTGTTAACTTAGTCGGGTAAAGCAAAGGCAACATAGCTATCCCCGGATTTTACCCCCAGTTTCCCACCACCACATGCAATTACCAGAAATTGTTTCCCGTTGATCATATATGTCGCGGGGCTTGCAAAGCCAGCGGCCGGCAGCTTAGACTCCCACACCATTTTCCCTGAATTCTTATCAAATGCCCTGATCTTTTCATCAGGAGTTGCTGCTATAAATACCAGGCCTCCCCTGGTAACTACCGGTCCGCCATAATTACGTGAACCGGTTATTCCCAATCCTCTTTTAATCAATTCTGCATATTCACCTAAAGGCACTTTCCAGAGCAATTTTCCACTGTTCAGGTCAACTGCATTCAGTGTTCCCCAGGGTGGTTTGATACCAGGATAACCATCCTTGTCTACAAAGCGGTCGTAACCTTTCATGACATAGGGAATCTGACTCTTTCTGTTTTCCTTAGTCACTGCAACTGTATTTTGTTTACCGGCTACATCTTCAGTCCCGCTTAAATAAGCAGCCAGATTTTTCCGCTCAGCTTCAGGTACATGCTTAAATGAGGGCATCCTGTTCCGGCCCTGCTGAATTATCTGACTGATTTGCATCACATTGTACTTCTTACTAATATTAAGCAAAGAAGGATATTCTGTTCCACTGCCTTTCATTTCAGCACCATGGCAGCTGATACAATACCTGTTATAAACTGCTCTGCCGGGAGTAATTCCAGTTCCTTCAGTCTGGGGAGCATCAAGCATTACCTGGGTTGAAGGAACTTCATTGCTATTGACATAAAGAATCTTTGTTTCCATGTCAACGGCAGCCCCGCCCCATTCACCACCCCCGCCAAAATCAGGAAACATCCAGTTACCCTCCTTACTTGGCGGACTAAAATGTGTTCTGTTTTTGATCTGAGCATATCTTTCCATTAATTCCTTATGTGTTTCCGGGCTGAGATCACTCACATCTTCAGGTCCGAATTTCTGCCTTGAAAAAGTCTCAGGCAGTGTAGGAATTGGCTGTGTTGGCCATGGTTTTTCACCAGGTAGTGCTTCCTGAGGTACAGGAACTTCGGGAATCGGAAAAACAGGCTTACCATTAGTTCGGTCAAGCAAATAAATATAGCCCTGCTTGGTGATCTGCGCAAGTGCATCTATTTTCTTACCCTTGTGATTTACTGTAACCAGATTGGGAGCTGCAGGAAGATCACGATCCCAAAGATCATGATGTACTACCTGATAATGCCAGATATATTTCCCTGTTGCTGCGTCAAGTGCAATGACACTGTTTGCAAAAAGATTTGAACCCTTGCGGGTACCCCCATAAAAGTCGGGAGATGCTGTACCGGTTGGAACGTAAACCACTCCGCGTTCTTCATCAAGTGACATACCTGTCCAGTTATTGGCACCTCCAATATTTTTCCAGGCATCTTTATCTTCCCAGCTATCATATCCAAATTCACCGGGTTGAGGAATGGTATGAAATATCCATTTACGTTTACCGGTTCTAACGTCAAAGGCTCTGACATGCCCGGGCAAAGCATCCGCATCTTCTGAAACACTCATTCCTATGATGACCAGATCTTTGAAAATTACTCCCGGAGTTTTCAGGATCAGTGAGCCATCCTGTAATTCGGGAATATCAAGCCCGTCTTTCAATTCAATCGACCCATTCGTGCCAAAATCTTTAACAGGACTTCCATCTGCAGCATTCACTGCATAGAGTCTTGAGGCAGCGCCGTAAAAAATACGCTTATCTGTCCCCTTTTCATCTTCCCAATACATCAGTCCGCGGTTGATTCCAAATCCAATTTTCTCAGCTGAGTTTGCATTGGGATCAAAAACCCATTTTTGTTTTCCCGTAGCCGGATCCAAAGCAAAGAGCTTCATTTTTGAACTTGTAACATATAAAGTCCCATCGATTACAATTGGATTGCATTGCATCTCACTCCGGTTAGCCGTGTCTTTATCACCTGTATTAAAAACCCAGGCTTCTTTTAGCTTTGCAACATTCTCCAAATTGATCTGATCAATGGAGGAATAGCGGTTGGCATCTTTGGTCCCGCCGTAACTTGCCCAGCTGGAATAGTCATTATATCCTGAATCAGAGCAGGAATTAAATACAAAACCAATTAGAACTAATAGAACAGAGTATTTAGATTGGATTGCTTTCACTGGAATGTTGCTACAGTTTAATACTATAAGCAATTAAAGGATTTAAGTGAACAAAAGCAAGTGAGGCTGTAAGATTCAAGACTGTAGAAAATAAAAAAACAGTAGTGTCCGGGAAAAATTGAAAATGCAGGAATAATGACCTTATTTTTGACTCATAATTATTCTCTTTTTCTTTTCCTGCAGCAGAAAAGAAACAAAATGCCGCCGCTGCACCTGATGCTATTCAAGTTAATGCTTTGGCTTGGTATGTGCCTACCGCACCAGCTGAGGCGGAAAAAAACGTTAACGGAGATTTTGTGCTTGGGCCAAAGCTTATGAACAATCCTGTCAGCATAGGTAAAACTACTGCAGATTTTAAGTCAGTGATAATATTAAATTGATAATATAATTAAAGGATTGCTTACTTTTTATCGTGTAATTAAAAATATTCTATATAACATGTAAGTGGCTATTTTAAATGAAATTTTATTTTAACCTGACAACAGTGATAAAAAAAATCTCATAAAACCATTTTAAACAAACGGGTCTATGAGATTGACAAAAATTTAAATGGTAAAATTTTAGCTCATTTTCAGTTTCTTCTGAATATCCGCTACATAGCCTTTGAATTTTTTATCAGTATCGATCAGATCATCAACAGTCTGACAAGCATAAATCACCGTTGAGTGGTCGCGACCACCGAAGAATGCGCCAATTGATTTGAGGGATGTTTTGGTATGCAGTTTGGCCAGATACATTGAAATCTGACGAGCCTGAACAATTTCACGCTTCCTTGTTTTGGATTTAACCATTTCGATCGGCACTTCAAAATACTCACATACAAGTTTTTGAATATATTCCATCGAAATCTCTTTGCTGGAATTCTTAATGAAATTCTTAAGCATCGATTTGGCCAGATTCAGGTCAATCTCCTTTTTGTTTAAGGTTGACTGTGCAAGCAGGGAAACCATTGCTCCTTCCAGTTCACGAACATTATTATCAATATTGTGAGCAACATATTCAATTACTTCTGAAGGAAGTTCAATTCCATCAGAATACATCTTCTTGTTCAGAATTGCCATACGGGTTTCCAGATCAGGGATCTGAAGATCGGCCGACAGCCCCCACTTGAAACGGGATAATAATCTTTCTTCTAACCCGGAAAGATCTTTTGGAGCTTTGTCTGAAGTTATGATCAGCTGCTTTCCTGACTGATGCAAATGATTGAAAATATGGAAGAAAATATCCTGTGTCTTCTCCTTACCGGCGAAATTATGAACATCATCCATAATGAGGACATCCATGGCCTGATAGAAATTAACAAAATCATTGATGTTATTATTCTTTAAGGCATCAACAAATTGCTGAGTAAACTTTTCGCATGAAACATAAAGTACCAGTTTATCTGTCAGAGTACGCTTAATCTCATTACCAATTGCCTGAGCAAGGTGAGTTTTTCCAAGACCAACTCCGCCATAAATCATGAGCGGATTGAAAGAAGTACCTCCCGGCTTTCCGGCAACTGCATAACCAGCCGAACGGGCAAGCCTGTTACAGTCTCCTTCTATAAAATTTTCAAAAGTATAATTCTGATTTAACTGAGGATCTACCTGTAATTTTTTTAATCCCGGAATTACAAAAGGATTTTTGATGTCCTTGTTCAGGGAAATAGGCATTGGCATCGATTGGTTTTTCCCTTCAGCGCCATTACCATTTGAAGGCATATTTGTTGTGTATGGAATACTGGTTGAAGACTTTTCCACAACGATGTTATATTCCAGTCTGCCTTCTTCTCCCAACTGCTTTTTTACAGTCTTTCTCAGCAGGCCAACATAGTGCTCTTCGAGCCACTCATAAAAGAACAAACTCGGAACCTGTATAGTTAATACATTACCATCCAGACGTAAGGCTTTTATCGGCTCGAACCAGGTCTTAAAACTCTGGGCCGGGATGTTATCCTTAATAATCAGGAGGCAATTATTCCATACATGTGTACAAGTTTTTTCCATATAATTTTACTAATAATCTGATTTCCAATTGATGCCGAAAGAAATGTTGGTAACTCTTTGGAGTATCGAATATTCGGAAAAAAATCGGATTAAAAAACTAATTTTTGAAATAAGTTTTAACTTTCTGCTAAACAGAAGAATAGATTAATTTCCGAGGCTTTTTATTCCAAAATTAGAGGTAAATTCTTTCCAGAAAAACATTTCCACATTTGGTTTGAAAAGCCATTTTTCAAACCTCTGAATATGGACATATTTCGATTGATCTCCTAAAATCTGAAGAGTAGTACCCAATAATCATGCCCATTTTAAATCTATTTTCAATGCAATCCAGCAACTGAAAATCTAATATTCTCCGAATTCCTTTCTGAAGGTATCGGCGATTTCGCCAAGTGTAGCATAAACATCCACAGCCGAGATTATATAGGGCATAGTATTCAAGCCTTGTTTAACTGCATCAGATAAAGCAAGCAATGCAGCATCAACAGCCAAAGTATTGCGTTCGGCTCTAAGGCTGATTAGTTTATCGATCTGTACTTTTCGAATGGAGTCATCAACTCTGAATCCTTCAGGCTTGATCCCTTCTGTATCGACATATTTATTCACCCCTACCAGAATATTTTCACCACTTTCAATCTCTGTCTGATATTGATAGGCTGATGCGGCAATTTCATTCTGGATATAACCATCTTCTATAGCGGCAACAGATCCCCCCTTAGAATCAATAATATCAATATACTTCCATGCGGCTGCTTCAACCTCATCGGTAAGTGCTTCAACAAAGTAGGAGCCTGCAAGAGGGTCGACCGTATCGGTAACACCACTTTCAAATGCAATTATCTGCTGGGTACGAAGCGCAACCTTAGCTGCAGCCTCTGTGGGTAATGAAAGAGCCTCATCATAACCATTGGTATGAAGCGACTGGGTTCCACCCAACACAGCAGCCAATGCCTGATTGCTTACCCTGATCACATTGTTCAAAGGCTGCTGGGCTGTCAAAGTTGAACCACCGGTCTGGGTATGAAAGCGGAGTTTTTGTGCAGCCGGATCAGTTGCACCGAGACTTTGAGTCAGTTTAGCCCACATTCTTCGTGCAGCCCTGAATTTTGCAATCTCTTCGAAGAAATTATTATGGCAATTAAAAAAGAAAGACAGCCTTTTTGCAAATACATTAATATCTAAACCCTTCTGCATCGCTGCCTGAAGATAGGCCTTGCCATTCGCCAGAGTAAATGCCAGTTCCTGCACTGCTGTAGAACCTGCCTCCCTGATGTGATAGCCTGAAATAGATATGGTATTCCATTTTGGAAGCTCCGTACTACAATATTCGAAAATATCCGTAATTAATCGCATGGAAGCTTTTGGAGGATATATATAGGTCCCCCTTGCTGCATATTCTTTTAAAATATCATTCTGAATAGTTCCGGATATTTGCTTCAAATCAGCACCCTGCTTCTTTGCAAGACAAATATACATAGCCAGCAAAATCGGTGCAGTGGCATTTATAGTCATTGAACTGGTAACCTCCTGAAGGTCGATCCCTTCAAAAAGTATTTCCATATCCTTCAGTGAGTCAATTGCAACTCCAACCTTGCCAACTTCTCCCTCCGACATCATATGATCAGAGTCGTAACCAATCTGGGTAGGAAGATCAAAAGCTACAGAAAGGCCTGTAGTACCTTGTGAAAGCAAGTAATGATAACGTTTGTTTGATTCAGAAGCAGTAGAAAACCCTGCATATTGACGCATCGTCCACATTCTGCCCCGGTACATATCTTTCTGTATCCCACGGGTAAATGGGAACTCCCCGGGCAGTTCAATACTTTTTATTTCAGTATAGACTTCCTTTATTTCTATGCCGGAACTTGTTTTAATTTTCTTTTCGCTCATTCCTTTAAAATAAAGACTGCATATCACCCTTCACAATTGTTATGGCAAGGTCATAAGGATTTTCGGATTCCAGGTTTGCCAGATGAGTAAGTACTGCCCTGCTCAAATCGACCGAACTTGCACTTTCAGGCAGTGCATTTACTGCACTGTTAATCATGGTGATAGTATCTTCCTTTACCTGTTTAACTGTCGCCCATGCCCTATCACTAACATATATCTGCTGCGAAATATTGTGCTGATATTCTGCCCGAATATCTGATATGATTATACCCTGCATTTCACGGGCACTCATGCCGGGTGTATGAAGGCGAATCAGCATGCTTGAAGGATTTACTCTTTCAAGAAACAATACAGTCCTTTCATATGCCTGAAGTCTGAGCGGTAGGGTGTGTTTGAGTCCGGCCCTTTTAAGTTCCATTCGCTGGAAATTAAGTTTTTCATTGAGGTAATTCTTAATGATGAACCATCCAGTGAAAAACACGATCAGTCCCGCAAGTGCATATTTCAGTATATCAAGTATAAAATCAGTTTCATTCATGGTTATGCAATTGTTATCAGATAGTCAAAATGCCTGCGATCAAAACAAAAGTGAGCAATTTCACGTATATTTGTGATAAGATTTTAAAAGAATTATGAGTACAGAAATTGCAAATCTTACTGCACCGGTGACTTTAACAGATGGCGCTAAAAAAGAAATCATAAAACTAATACAGCAACAAGAGTTGGGTGAAGATTACGGACTACGCCTGGGTGTTGAAGGCGGTGGCTGCGCGGGAATGAATTACGTTCTCGGATTTGATCAGCAGAAAGATGGTGATCAGGAATATTCTATCGATGGAATAAGAGTATTTATGCATAAAGCTCATGGATTGTACCTGGCAGGCATGGAAGTAGATTTTAAGGATGGATTAAATGCCCGGGGCTTCACTTTTAGTAACCCTAATGCCAGCAGCACCTGTGGTTGTGGCACTTCCTTCTCAGTTTAACGATATTTTTGTAACATTTCATTAAGTCCTGCTGTCAAACCAGCAGGACTTTTTATATTTATACTATGGCAACAAAAATGAGTTATTCGGAAAATGTCAAAGTGGCGATGCAATCCGTGAAAGGTAACAAGCTACGAACATTTTTAACTGCAATAATCATTGCTATAGGTTTAACAGCATTAGTTGGAATTTTAACCTCAATTGATGCGATAGAAGGTTCCCTGAACAATACATTTTCCAGCATGGGTGCAAATTCTTTTACGATCAGAAACAGGGGTATAGGGATTCGTATTGGAGGTGGAGGACAAAGGCCAAAACGTTATAAATCAATCGATTACAGGCAAGCCACAGAATTCAAAGAGAGTTTTACTTTCCCTGCAATGATATCGGTAAATGTATTTGCATCATTTGGAGGTACAGTTAAATACGGTAATGAAAAGACCAATCCAAATATTTCCGTACTTGGAGCAGATGAAAATTATATTCAATCTGCAGGTTATAAGTTGGCTACAGGACGAAATTTCTCACAATCAGAGCTGGAATTCGGGACCAGTGTCGTAATTATTGGGGATGAGATCAAAACACGTCTCTTCCCAAATGTCGACCCCATCAACAGAACAATCAGCATCGGAAATAACAAATTCCGGATCATTGGTATTTTGGCAGCGAAGGGATCCAGTGTTGGATTTGGAGGTGACAAGATCTGCGTGATTCCTCTTTACAGAGCTAAGCAGGTGATGACCATACAGAATCCCTCCTACACTATTTCGGTCATGAGTGATGATCCATCACAGATGGAGTCGGCAATTGGTGAAGCAACTTCCCTCTTCAGGAACATCCGCAATCTGAAAATAGCTGATGATAATAACTTTGAGATCACAAAAAGTGATGCCATTGCTCAAACACTGGTTGATAATTTAAAATTTGTCAGAATAGGTGGTATCGTAATCGGAGCGATTACATTAATTGGAGCAGCTATCGCCCTGATGAATATCATGATCGTTTCTGTGACTGAGCGCACCCGTGAAATTGGCATTCGAAAAGCGATTGGAGCTACTCCTATCGTAATCAGGCGTCAGTTTCTTATTGAAGCAATTGTTATTTGCCTGATGGGAGGAATAACCGGTGTATTTCTTGGTATTCTGATCGGCAACCTGCTCTCAATGGTTATGGGCGGTTCATTTATTATGCCGTGGGGCTGGACTATTTTGGGTTTAACTTTATGTATTGGAGTTGGACTGATTTCAGGACTATATCCTGCAGTTAAGGCAAGTAAATTAGACCCGGTTGAGTCATTGAGGTACGAATAACATGAGCCAGGAATCAGGACAATAGGGTGCTTTCTGAGTATCAGGAACAAGGAACAAGGTCTGATGGATGCTAACTTTGAGTCAAGAGCCAAGAAACAAGACTAGTGGATGTGTCATGAGAATCAAGAGCCATGGATCAGGACAAAAAAGGTTTTTATCGCTTACCGTACTGGTCTTCATAATAAGACTGGTAAGTCCCTGATGTAACGCTCTGCAGCCATTCTTCATTTTGCAAATACCAATCCACAGTTTTCTCTAAGCCTTCTTCAAATTGTAAACTCGGTTTCCAGTCAAGATCCTTCTGAAGTTTTGAAGAGTCGATTGCATACCTGAGATCATGGCCTGCACGGTCCGTAACAAATGTTATGAGTTTAGCGGAAGTACCGGGCTCTCTTCCCAGTTTTTCGTCCATAATTTTACAAAGCAAACGAATAAGATCAATATTTGTCCATTCGTTATGCCCGCCTACATTATAAGTAATTCCACTTGATGCCTTATGAAAGATGACATCAATAGCCCTAACATGGTCTTCAACCCATAACCAGTCACGAATATTTTCCCCTTTCCCATAAACCGGAATTGGTTTGTTATTCTTAATATTATTAATTGAAAGAGGAATTAGTTTCTCCGGAAAATGAAATGAACCATAATTGTTGGAACAATTAGAAATGACCACATCCATTCCATAGGTATCATGATAGGACCTTACAAAATGGTCAGAACTCGCTTTGGATGCAGAATATGGGCTATGCGGATCGTAGGCCGTCTTTTCTGTAAATAGACCATCCTCTCCAAGACTACCATAAACTTCATCTGTTGAAACATGATAAAACCTGTGTGATTTATAATCATCTTTCCACAACTGACGGGCAGCGTTTAATAAGTTTACTGTTCCAACTACGTTTGTCATTACAAATTCAATCGGATTGCTGATTGAGCGGTCCACATGCGACTCAGCAGCAAGATGAATTACTGCGTCAATTTGCTCTGCAGAAAAAATTTTGTCAATAAATGCGGCATCAACAATATCCCCTTTAATAAATTTATAATTGGGCTTATCCTCAATATCCTTAAGGTTAAGGAGATTGCCGGCATAGGTGAGTTTATCCAAATTAATGATCTGGTATTCAGGATAATTGATCACAAAGCGCCTGACCAGATGGGATCCAATAAATCCTGCTCCACCGGTAATCAATATTTTCTTCATTCCCAGATAATTATTTTGATTCAGATTTTTAAATATTATGGCTGGGTTTACAATGGATTTTGCTTGATATACTTTTCCCACTCCCAGGCAGAATTCATCATCTCCTGAATACCCAGTTCAGCCTTCCAGGAAAGTTCATTTTCAGCCTTGCTCACGTCACCATATATTTGTTCAATATCCCCGGGTCTACGATTCCCAATTGTATAATTCAACTTCTGACCGGTTGCCGATTCAAATGCATGAATTACTTCCAGAACAGAATTTCCTTTGCCGGTACCAATATTATAGATATCAAATTTTTTCTTATTCTGCACGTTTTCCATCAGCTTAATAGCAGCAACATGTGCTTTAGCAAGATCAACAACATGTATATAATCCCTTACACAGGTTCCATCGCTGGTATTATAATCATTACCAAAAACAATGATATTACCACGCTTTCCAATCGCTGCCTGGGTAATAAACGGCACCAGATTTTGTGGAACACCAATTGGCAATTCTCCAATGAGGGCAGAAGAATGAGCTCCAACCGGATTGAAATAGCGCAGAGCAATTACTTTGAGATTTTCATTAACACCTGATACCTCCTCTAAAATTTCTTCAGCGATCTGTTTAGTGTTTCCATAGGTTGATTCCGCCTTTTTTACCGGAGCAAGTTCGTTGACAGGTAATAAATCCGGCTCACCATAAACTGTACAGCTTGATGAAAAAACCAGGTTCATTTTTCGGTTTGAACAGGAATCGAGAAGATTTATAAGAGGATAAAAATTATTTTTATAATACTTTAGAGGTTCCCTTTCAGACTCACCAACACTTTTAAATGCGGCAAAATGAATTACTCCGCTTATCTCACTATTCTGTTCTAAAAATTCGCGGGTTAATTTTTCATCACAAAGGTCGAAATTGTAAAATTCAGGTTTTGTACCTGTGATCTTCATGATCTGATCAATAATCTTCGGACTTGAATTCGAAAGATTATCAATAATTACAGGTTCATAACCTGCACTGATCAATTCAACAACAGTATGTGAGCCAATGTATCCGGTTCCACCGGTTACTAAAATCTTCTTCCCTGACATTATTTACTGTTATAATAGGTAAAATCTTTGTGTTTTATCTCTTGCTCGGGCAAGGATTTGAAGTATTCATAGGTGATCTTTAAACCTTCAGCACGGTTGACCTTTGGCTCCCAGCCCAGAATTTGTGTTGCTTTTGTAATATCCGGCCTTCTTTGTTTGGGATCATCGGTAGGCAAATCTTTACAGATCATTTTTTGTTTGGTTCCGGTCAGTTTGATAATCTCTTCACCAAACTCCCGGATAGTAATCTCATCAGGGTTGCCAATATTTACCGGCAAAGCATAATCCGAGAATAATAAGCGGTAAATCCCTTCCACAAGATCGTCAACATAACAAAAAGATCGTGTTTGCGAACCATCGCCAAATACAGTTAAGTCTTCTCCGCGCAAAGCCTGTCCGATAAATGCGGGCAATACTCTTCCGTCATTTAATCGCATTCTTGGTCCATAGGTATTAAATATTCTGACAATACGTGTTTCTAAGCCATGGAAGGTATGATAGGCCATTGTCATTGCCTCCTGAAAACGTTTGGCTTCATCATATACACCCCTGGGACCTACAGGATTGACATTACCCCAGTATTCCTCAGGTTGAGGATTAACAGCTGGATCGCCATAAACCTCTGATGTTGAAGCTATTAGAATTCTTGATTTCTTGGATCGTGCTAAACCCAATAGATTATGAATTCCTAATGACCCAACTTTTAATGTTTGGATAGGAATTCTCAAATAGTCAATCGGGCTGGCCGGTGATGCAAAATGCAGGATATAATCCAAATCTCCGGCCACGTATACAAATTTTGAAACATCGTGATGATAGAACTCGAAATTTTCCAGAGGAAAAAGGTGTTCTATATTACGCAGGTCTCCCGTGATGAGATTATCCATCGCAATCACATGAAAACCTTCCTTAATAAACCGGTCACAGAGATGGGAGCCAAGAAAACCTGCAGCACCTGTTATTAAAATACGTTTACGCTGATTCATTATTCGACAGTTTTTCGGCCAATACTATTATAATAGAAACCACAATCGATCATCTTCTGTAAATCATACAAATTGCGGCCATCAAAAATAACTTTAGTCTTCATTAATTCAGCGATCCTGTCAAAATCAGGGGTTCTGAAAACGGACCATTCTGTAACAATCAATAAAGCATCCGCCTCTTTCAATGTATCATACTGATTCAAACCATAAGAAATATTATCCCCAAGTTGCTTCTTTACATTAAGCATAGCCTCCGGGTCAAAAGCAGTGATTAATGCTCCATCTTTCAACAGATCTTCAATGATATAAAGTGCAGGAGCCTCACGGATATCATCAGTTTCTGGTTTAAAGGCCAGCCCCCAGATTGCAATTTTCTTGCCCTTGATATCTCCATTATAGTATTTCCTCACCTTTTCAACCAGCTTTACCCTTTGGGAATCATTTACTTCCATCACAGATGTAAGGATCTTAAAGTCATAGTTATTTTCAGTGGCAGATCTGCCCAGAGCCTGAACATCTTTGGGGAAACAACTGCCACCATACCCTACTCCCGGGAATAAAAAACGCTTCCCTATACGATCATCTGATCCTATTCCCTTTCTGACGGCATCAACATCTGCCCCTACAAGTTCACATAAATTTGCTATCTCGTTCATGAAGGTAATTTTTGTAGCCAGGAATGAATTTGCAGCGTACTTTGTCAGTTCAGATGAACGGGTATCCATAAAAATAATCGGATTTCCCTGTCTTACATAAGGTCCATACAATTCTGTCATAAGCTTCTGCGCTCTCAGACTTTGGGTACCAACTACCACTCTATCGGGCTTCATGAAGTCATCCACAGCAACTCCTTCCCGTAAAAATTCGGGGTTTGAGACCACATCTACTTCAATAGATGTGTTTTCATGGAATACCTTTATCACCTTATCTGCAGTACCAACAGGCACTGTTGATTTAGTCACAATTACCTTATATCCGGTAATGATTTTCGCGATATCTTTAGCTGCACCAAGTACAAAACTAAGATCGGCGGCCCCATCTCCTGCCGGAGGTGTTGGCAGGGCAAGAAAAATTACCTGAGCATCCTGTATGGCTTCGGCAAGTATGGTGGTGAATTTTAAACGGCCCTGCTCTATATTCCTGTGAAAAAGTATATCCAGACCAGGTTCATAGATTGGCAATTTATATGCCTGCATCATTTTAACCTTTTCTTCGTTTATATCAACACAGGTAACTGAATTCCCTGTTTCGGCAAGGCAAGTGCCGGTTACTAAGCCTACATATCCTGTACCAACTACCGCTATTTTCATCTATTGACGAAGACTATTTATAAGATTTAACATTAACTTCGACGAAGATAAGAATTATATTCAAAATGCTTTTTTTGTACAATACAGGTATTTATTTATATACACTTTTCATCCGGATCGCTTCTATTAAAAATAAAAAAGCAGCGGCCTGGATCAAAGGAAGAAAAGGACTTATTCCATTAATTGAAAGCAGCCTGGACAAAAATAAACGTTATACCTGGTTTCATTTCGCCTCTCTGGGGGAGTTTGAGCAGGGTAGACCAGTTCTTGAAGGCTTAAAATCTGAAAACCCTGAACTACCTGTTGTAATTACATTTTTCTCTCCCTCAGGATATGAGATCAGAAAGAACTATGCCCTTGCGGATCATGTTTTTTATCTCCCGACCGATACCAAAGCCAACGCATTAGAGTTTATCCGGATCCTAAATCCGGAGATGGCCATCTTTACTAAATATGAATACTGGTATCATTACTTTGAAGAATTGCATAAAAATAAAATACCGCTTTATGTTATCTCCGGAATATTCAGAAAGGAGCAGGTGTTTTTTAAATGGTACGGAAGTTTGCACAGGCAGATGTTAAAATGGGTCAGCCATATTTTTGTGCAGGATGAAAGTAGCCTGGAGCTTTTAGGGAATATTCAGGTTAGAAATGTTAGCGTTAGCGGGGATACGCGCTTTGACAGAGTGGCTGAAAATATCCTGAACGTAAAAAATATACCTCTGATCGAAGAATTTTGCGCTGATAAAAACATCTTCATTGCAGGAAGTACCTGGCCGGAAGATGAAAAAATATTGCATAATCTGGTGAAAAAATATCCTGACTGGAAGTTTATAATTGCCCCGCATGAAGTCAGTAATAGCCGTATTAATGATCTCAAAGACTTATTCACTGATCATATAACATATTCAGCAGCCGGCACCCAGTCTTTAGAACTCGTAAAACGGCAAACTCTCATTATTGACAATATAGGAATACTTTCATCTGTTTATCAATATGGTAAGATGGCATATATCGGTGGCGGATTTGGTAAAGGAATCCATAACATTCAGGAGGCTCTAGCCTTCGGATTACCGGTAATATTCGGACCGGAATACCTGAAATTTAAAGAAGCTGTGGAACTGGTAGCATTAAATGGAGCCAAAAGCATTTCTAATGCAGTTGAGTTGGAAAGTGCGTTTCTGTATTTTATAGCCAATAAGCAATCGGGCGATATTGCACGTAACTATATTCAGGAGCATACAGGTGCTACCCGGAAGATTATTGAACATGTTAAGTTCAACGTTTAATTCTTTCATCGAATATGAAAGGCTCAGCCTTTAAGAGTTTGATTAATCCAAAATCAGCATGACGGGGATTTAATAAGTAGTTAAATTCAGATTTAATAATGGATGAAGGTACCCTCAGCACAGCACTATGAACATTTTTCAGCCATTGATCACCAAGGTGCTGAGTAATTTTCATATTTTCGAAAGCATACCATTGCTCAGGCAATTGTGTTAAATCCAATGAACCTATCGTAATACTTTCGGGTATTTCAATAGTTAATACACGAAAATGATCAGAAATGCCTATCTGGCTCCGGTGAACAACATTTTCGAGGCAAACTAAAGACTGTGATGAAGATGTATAGATCATCTCATGGTCGTTGGAATTCCACCTCGCCGCTCTGCCTGATGCCAATAAACCTTGAGCATACTTAGCCAGCGTAATCCTGTAAACCAGCATTTATGCAAGATCACCGTATGCTATACGGATAAGTTCTTCTTCAATTAAGGAGATACCAGTAATAGTATCCATTAAATTATACGGTATTTCATTGCCAAGCCCGTATGCTGAAGTGTTAAGCCAATCATGAAAAGCACCTGGGGAACCAAACAGTTCAATGCCTTTATCAAACAATGCAAAAGACTTAAGCAGTTTCTCGCTGAGGGCTGCATCCAGTTTCATACCTTGTGAGACATAGTTCTGGATAGTTTTTACGGTTGTATTAAAAGTTTCCTGAAACTCCTGATAGGAAAAGCCTGAAACGGATATAAAATCCAGGGCTGCTCTAGCGTTTAACCCAATTTTTGAATGAGTAAGAAGAGCGATGTCATTTGCGTACATTAACTGGTAATGAACCATTGTTGCAGAAACCACAGAACCTTGAATATGAGAGGCTGGATAAGGTTTGGCTGTTGTATTTTTTATGTTCTTATCTTTCACATAAGCAAATTGCGAATTTTTTCTTGACAATCAAGAATTTTTTCCATAATTTTAATCCTTCGCCAATCCCTCTAATGCTTCAATCCACAATGGATGATCATTCAAACTCTCTACCAGTTGAACATGTTCACCTCCCAGCTTCTTAAATTCATCGCCGTATTCAACTGTCACTTCATAGACTGTTTCAAGGCAATCTGCAACAAAAGCAGGACAGAATACCAATAGCCTTTTAACTCCCTTTTCTGCCAGTTCTTCTATAACAACACTCGTATATGGCTGAACCCAGGGATCTTTACCCAAACGCGACTGAAAGCAAACCGAATATTTATCCTTGCTGAGTCCCAGTTTATTAGCGATCAAACGGGCAGTATCATGACATTGCGCTGAATAGCAAAACTTATTATTTTCGGTTAATGAGGAACAGCAATTCTCAACTTTGAGACAATGTTTTTGCGAATGGTCTGACTTAACTAGCTGCCTTTGCGGTAATCCATGAAAACTAAACAAAATATGATCGTATGTTTCTGGTTTATGCTTTCTGCCATTCTCTGCAAAGGCTTCGATCATCAGCTCATTATCATGAAAGGAGTTAATGAAAGAAATGTTGGGGATAGTAAACCATTTTCTAACCAGTTCCATTACTTTTTCAAGAACCGAGCCTGTACTCGCAGAGGCATAGTGAGGAAACATTGGAATTACCCTGATGCTATTAACCTGGGCATCTTTTAATTTATTTAATGCACTTTCGATTGAAGGACTTTGATAGCGCATTGCCAGTTCAACATGATAATCATCCCCTAAACGTTGCTGAAGAAGATCCTTTTGAAGCAGGCTGTAATGCATTAATGGCGAGCCGGTGGTATCAGACCAAATTGCCCTGTATAATTTCGCAGATTTAGGACCACGAAAAGGAACAATTATGCCCTTAACGAGTAATGCTCTCAGAACGGGATTTATATCAATTACCCGCTCATCCATAAGGAATTCATCAAGGTATTTGCGAACATTTGCGTTAGAGGGGCTATCTGGAGTTCCTAAGTTGACTAATAAAATACCTTGCTTGCTCATATGACTATTAAAGAGCGTCAAAGATAGTCTTAGGAATCATTTATAAAAAATGCTTGTTGGTATTTGACTTAAGAAAAACATTCTGGAATCAATTCTTTAATTTCCAGAGTTTCCACCAGGGAGTTCCTGGTGAATCATGATGTTCGTAATGATAGCCAAAAAAATAACAGGTTAAAAAAGCGAGAAGATGATTCTTATTTTGAGTACCTGACTGATGTTTGTTCGAATGTTCTCCGTGGTGTGGAAGCCAGGTGCCAAAATAAAACAGTTGAAGAGTACTAAGTAAAGATGGCAAGACCCAGAATAAGATAAGATTGATTTCAGAAACCCAAATCTTAAGCAAATTGAAAATCAGGGCCATAAATACAACCTGCCACCAGGATAGATATTCTCTGATAAAACTTATATACCAGGTTAGAAAGTTCCCTTTGTTATAATCAGGGTCAAGATCTGTATGTACATGTTTATGATGTTTATGATGTTTATCATAAAGATTTCTGAAGGGGAATGCAGCATAAAAGAATGTACAAACCTGTCCGATAAAATTATTCACTCCGGGATTTGGGGATACTGTACCATGCATTGCATCATGAGCAGTTATGAAGAGCCCTGTGTATAGATGCATCTGAATCAGAATCATTAAGTAGAGTGCCGGATTCTGGAAATTTACCTGCCAGGCCATCAGATTTATAATACTCATAAACCACAATCCGATTACGACCAGTGCAATTATTAAACCTGTATTTGACTGATGTTTGGACATAGTATGATTTATCAATATTGTTCCAGAGCGGCCTTGACCTTCTGCATCAACCATAAGGGAGTTGATGTTGCACCACAAATTCCAACCTTATCTCCCGGCTTGAACATTTCTCTGGACAATTCTTCTTCACTTGAAATAAAGTGAGTATTTGGGTTTATACTTTTACAAACCTCAAATAAAACCTTACCATTCGAAGACTTCTTTCCGGAAACAAAAACAATATGATCATAGTTGACAACAAACTTTCTGAGATCTTCATCCCTGCTTGAAACCTGCCTGCAAATGGTGTCATTTGCTTTGATATCATATCCACGTCGGATCAATTCATCCTTGATCTCATAAAATTTCGCGGTACTTTTAGTTGTCTGACTGTAAAGTGTGAATTTTTGGGGCAGATCAACCTGATCAAGCTCAGATATATCCTGAAATACCAGTGCATCATTATTTGTCTGACCCTGCAATCCTATAACCTCTGCATGCCCATGTTTGCCAAAAAGGAGTACTTTTTCATTATTATCATAGGAATTCTTGACCCGATTCTGAAGCTTTAATACAACAGGGCAGGATGCATCAATTAGCGTAATATTATTCTCCAGAGCCAGACGGTACGTTTCAGGGGCTTCACCATGTGCCCGGATCATGACTTTCTCATTCTTAATATTCGCCATATCCTCATGAGAAATAATTTTAAGTCCCATCGCTTTTAAACGATTTACTTCTTCATCATTATGCACGATATCGCCTAAACAATACAAGTAACCGTCTTCGGCCAGAATATCTTCAGCCATATCAATGGCATAAACCACTCCAAAACAGAATCCTGAATCCTGATCAATCGTTACCTTGAGATTATATTTCATTGCTTTTACTCAATTGCTGAAATTCAGCAGAATTAATACAAAAGTACAAAAATGTTCATCACAAAGCCCATAAATTAAGAGCCAGGAAAAAACCGAACTGTGCAAAAAGAAGTACGATTGCTGCATTATTATCCTTTCTAAACTTCAAACCTGAAAAAAACAGAAACAGAAGAAAAGAAAAAATGTACCAACCCAGGTAGTTTTGTATTGGAATAATTCCTCCAAACCATGACCAGTAATCAAACCTTATTGCCACAGGCTCAATCAGAAAATCAATACCAAGCAATATGCCTGCACCAAAAGCAGAAAACAAAAATCTGCTTTTAAGGTTTAACTTTCCCAGAAATACACCGGTACAATAAACCAGAATTAACCAGTTTACACCAATGAGCAAGGGAGTGGCCCATAATTTAAAACCTAAAGCGGTTCCATAGGTATAGTTCCCGAAGATTTGCCCGGTATTGACCCCAATAACTTCTATAAAAAACCCAGCCAGATAGATCCCAATAGCAAATTTTATAAGGTCAGCAGATCTGTCATTTGCTGTGATTACCATCACAAAAAGCATCAGCAATAAGTGAAAGGGAACCAGCTTTATGAAGAGATCTTCAAATGCAGGTGTCAGGAAACCATAAAGACCAACAAGGTGAAATAATACGATTATCAAACTGCAAAATAATGTCCTGTTCATCTTCAGTTTTTTATTATCCTACCCTTCCAGAGTATGGTTTTAGTAAAATGTTTGTTCACAGATTGTACCGAAATAAATACCATACAAAGTAGTTGAAAAGGATGCAGCAAAAGATTCCGCCACACACTCTGACCCGAAAGTAAAGAAATCATTATCCTGCTTAAAACAATTAGAGATAAGGCAAACATTACCAGTTCTATATCCAGAAAGTAAGTGATGGCAATTGGCCCAAGAACTACCAGTAAGAGGTAGAAAAAAAGGCCGAATACACTATAATTAAAGCCTGCAAAAAAATTTTTGCTAAAACCCTCAACAGCCTCCGAAAATGACCGGTACATTCGGCAATGAACGTAACCGTTTGCCAGAAGGGCTTCTGCTTTATACCCATTGCCCTTAATAAGTTTCATGATTTCAATATCCTCTACTACTTTCTCCTTCACCTGTTCATGCCATTGATTTGTTCTGTAATTTTCAGCATCAAACATCATAAACTGACCACTTGCTGCCGAGAAAGAAGGATTGGCCGACAACCTGACCAGGCGAAGTGGCAACAAATTGAGCAACAGGAAATGCATAAGCGGAACGACCATTCGTTCACCCCAGGTAACTGTCACCTGATCCGTAAATATACTGAGCAGGCTTAGTTTATTTAGTCTCATTCGGTGAATGGAATTATTGATCAACCCATCAGCGATTGTTTCATCAGCATCAAGAAAAATCAGATACTCACCCTTTGCCAAAGCTGCTAGCTGAGAACATGCAAAATTTTTCCCCAGCCATTCCTTCGGAAGATCTTTACCCTTAACTACTTGAAAACGCTTATCTGCCTCACAGAAATCAGAGCAAAGTTTGAAGGTTTGATCAGAAGAATGATCATCAAGCACAATCACTTCCAGGTTTTTGTAATTCTGCACACGGATGGATTCAAGCAGATCTATAATATTTCGCTCTTCATCCCTGGCCGGAATTAGAATTGATATTAATTCATTATATTTTTTACCGCACTTGGTAAGTTTCGGATTTGAAATGAAGTTAAACAGAGTTACTGTAAACCTCAAAATAAGAAAAAAATAGATAAGGTAAATCAGGATCATACTTATACTTGAATCGAGGTTTGTTTTTGCCGGGATATATCATAGTGCTTATTGTAGGCACTTTTAATTAACTGTAGACTTGTAAATTCCTCAGCTTCCCAGTTCTGAAGATAACAGGTCAGAACCGGCCTGCGATGTTCGAAATAATCGGCAAAGCTGGCAGCGAAAATATACTGGAATTTGCGGTTTGAGCTGTTGATCAGATTGATCAAACCTTTTTGAAACTGAACCTCATCAATATGGCCTGAATAAAGCTTTCCCTGTGGAAAAATAAGTACCAAATTCTCAGGATCATTTAATAAGATTCCGGCATATTCCAGAGTTTCAATTATACTCCGGGAATTCTTTTTTACAGAAAAACTGCCCAGATACTTTAAAAACCAAACCTTACGATAATTTTCTTCAGTGATCATCACATGGAACTTTTTCCTGAAATAAAGCCTGTTAATCTGAAACATCAAAAATCCATCCCACCAGGAACAGTGATTAGCAAGTAATAGAATTGATCCTGTATTAAGCTCAACATGATTAAATTTCAGCTCTTCAAAGTCCGTTTTAATAATTCTATTAATGTACCAGGAGAAGAATTGAAAAATAATCGTGTTCCGGCGTGGTTCAAGCATAAATAAAGATATAATTTTTTATAACCCTGAAATGACTTAGAGGCAGACTCATTCAAAACATTATTTTATCAGGCCGTCAACTATTTTTGCTGAAAGCAATGCAAGTGGTATGCCTCCACCCGGATGCACGCTGCCACCTGCAAAATATAAATCCTTAATACCTGATGAAAAATTTGCATGCCTTAAAAAGGCAGAAAACTGATTGTTTGAGCTGCTTCCATACAAGGAACCCTGATATGAAAAAGTCATTGAATCAATCCCCCGCGGATCCAGCACCGTTTCACAACTGATGAGTTGACTGATGTCTTTCCCCAGATTTCTTGAAAGCTTCTCAATAATATTATTTCGTGAAACACGTATCAGTTCATCCCAATCCTGACCTGTATCTGAAGGCACATTGATCATTGTAAACCAGTTTTCAGACCCCTTGGGGGCATCATTTGGATTGTTTTTGGAACTGATATGGACATATACTGTTGGATCTGACGCTATACTTTTCTCCTTCCATATCTGTCTGAATTCTTCCTGATAATCTTCGGTAAAAAATATATTATGCAGACCCAATTCAGTGAATGAAGCATTTATACCCCAGTAAAAGATCAGGGCTGAACTGCTGCGTTCCTGATTTTTTAAGCGTTCAGGAACCTTTATGTCTGTCATTAAGCGGGTATAGGTATACCAAACATCCATATTGGAAATGATCAGATCAGCGGGATGACTCTGTCCTTCACTAATAAGACCTATTACTTTATTATTTCTTATTTCTATCTGATCTACGTAGGAATTGAAATGAAATTTTACCCCAAGGTCAATAGCAAGTTTTGTAAGTGAGCTTACTATGGCATACATACCTCCAACCGGGAAATAAGCACCGAAATGCTGTTCAAAATGAGGAATTATATTAAGTGTTGCAGGGGCTTGATAAGGATTGGAACCATTATAAGTAGCATACCTGTTAAATAATCGGACAGTACGGCTATCATTAAATCTGGCCTCATTGGCTTGATTCATTGTACGGAAAGCATCAATCTGAGGAAAACGCAGCAGAGATTTTAAGGTACCTATGTTCAGGTAACTTCCTAACTTATGAAGAGACCTCTGAAGGAATACCGGATTTGTAATCTCATATATATCCCTGCTTTTATTCAAAAAATCCAACACAGAATCTGCGGAATCATGAGTTTTATCTGCTATTTCATCCGAAAATTTTACAGGATCAGCAAATGCGTGAATCCTGGTACCGTCTTCATAAAAATAGTTACAAATAGTTTCAAGCTTTTCATACTGAAAATAGTCCGAAGGGTTTTTTCCGGCAAGACTAAAGAGTTCATCAACATACTGAGGCATAGTAAATAAGCTCGGACCCGCATCGAAACGAAAAGGCCCAAGTTTGATCTCAGAAAGCTTTCCTCCGGCCTGGGCAGAGGCTTCAAAAACCTCTACCTGATGACCTTTGATAGCCAGTCGAATAGCGGCAGCAATACCCGCAATACCTGCACCAATTATAATGGCTTTAGACATGAAGCGAAAATACGCTATTTAACCCCCAAATGAGATTTGGATGAAAATATGACAGGAATATTATTCAATAATGCCGCTGAATCCTCCCTAAATTGAGCTATCTGCCTCTCGAACCTTTTAACCACTGATCAACCGAATATGGACCGGAACCCACAATCCAGAAAAGAATAAGCAACATCAGGACCAGTACCGATAACCAAAGTTCAGAATTAAGCTGGGAAAAGCCTTTCGTTAAATTCACGAAAAATACCGCTCCAACAAGAATAGGGATTTGAATAACCACAGCAAAGCGAGTAACGAGGCCCAATGTTATTAAAACCCCTCCAACCAGATGGGCAAAAGCGACAGTATGTACAACCGCAAGTGCCATCAAACCCGAAAATCCAAAAGCACTGTTCTGAATAATCCAGTCCTTTTGAGCTTCAGTATCGCTAATAAAGGCAAGTCCTTTACTAAAAATTAAAAGCCCAAGAATTATTCGGATTGAGTCGAGCCACTTCGCGTGATGTACATCGCCCCAGTGCTCTATTTTTTGAACTAAGTTCATAACAACCTCCTTTTTAACAAGTTGAATATGTTAAAATACAAAAAATTGAGGGCTAAAGCAAATTAACTAAGAACCTGCAGCTTATTTAAGCGTATTGAGTACCCTGAACATCTTCTGCCTGAGCGCAGAACTACTTCCATTATAATTATTGATGATAAATGAAAATACCACAGGAGTTCCCTGGGCGGAAATATGATATCCTGTATATGCGATAACGTCATTGATCGTTCCGCTTTTCATTTTCATATTATTATACAGCGGCAGACTATTGTAATAGCTTTCAAACCAGCTTTCCTTCTTCAGGGATTGAAGTATTTGTGCCATTGCCATAGTTGTGATACGATTAGCGGGCGACAAACCGCTTCCATCATAAATATTCATTGAATTAGGATCTAACCCGATTTTAGTACTCCAGAACTTCTTAACCAGTTCAGTACCCTGGCTAAGGGTAATTTCTTTTCCTTCTTTCCAGGCGATTGTTTTTATAAGGTGTTCACCAAAAAGATTGATGCTTTTCTGATTGAACCAATAAACAATTTCATGAAGCGGGGGAGATGTATGAACCGAGATTATCTGTGTTTGAGGAAGAAAAGGCTTATTGTTTGCAGCCAGCAGCCTTGCAGTAACCACACCATTTTCAACCTGAATATCAGATTGCCTCAATTTATTCTGCAAACGATATGCAAGATCAAAAGCAGGATCAGGAACTGAAGCTGAAATTATTTTCTTAAGATCCAGTCCATAAGATCCTCTGAGATAAATCATTGTCGAAAAAGGGGCAGAATAAGCATATACATTATCTCCGGTGCCGGGCGCACCTGTCTTTACTTCATTTACGATCTTGAGGTATGACATCTCAGGATCGGTTTTCAAGAGTTCTGCATGTTCTCCAACCTTGCCAGGTTTAAAATGCATATCAAATTGATTCTCACGCCAGGTTAAAGAAGATGGACCGGCACCATAATAATTCCCCATATCCTGCCAGGTCCAACCCCCGGGCATAGTTTCAGATCCAAATAAGCGATCATCGGCAATAATTTGTCCTGTAATATTTTTAATCCCTGCTTTTGCGAGGGCATCTGCCCATTTCTTAAGGATCAGTTCAGAACGACTCTGATCAAACCGCTCACTCCCAAGGGAAGGATCCCCTCCACCGGTAATTATGATATCGCCATTCAGGGTTCCGTTCGCAGAAATAGAACCGGAATAGCCTAGAGTTGTTTCCCAGGTAAAATCCTTGCCCAGAATATGAAAGGCACTCGCTGAAGTGATTGTTTTGAGCGTTGAGGCACTCGCCAAACCTGTATTCCCATTTGCTGAGTAAATCACAGCAGCGGTTTCGGCATTTAATACGCTTAATGAACTGCTCGCGTATTTCATCTGAGGATCAGATTCAAAAGTTTTATAAGCATTTTCGACCTTTTGCTTCAGACTTTGAGCGTACAGAGAAGGAATAGAAAATATAAGAATAAGAAACAGGAAATTTTTCATGTTTATTTGCTGGAATTTATTCTGAACCGATATCTCATCTGAATGAAAAAATAAATTAAATACCTTTTGCCAAAGAAAGGAATCTTCCTACAGCCAGCGAGGTCCGGATGAGGTTAGATGCAGTGTACTTCATTGCGTTTTCAAGATCGGTGGGCTGATTTCCAATAGCCAGCAGCAGATCAAAATACTTATTCATCTCAGAATGATCATTTAGAGGCACTTTTCCAGCTAGTCCGATTACCGGAATGCCCTTTTCTTTTGCATTTTTGGCCACCGCATAAGGACCCTTTCCCTGCAAGGTCTGCTCATCCAGACTGCCTTCTCCGGTAATCAGTAAATCGGCGTGATTTAAACTTTCTTTAAAACCAGTGATTTGTAAAAAATAATCTCCCCCATTCATCAATTCTGAATTTAAGAACGTTCGTAAGGTCGCCGCGATACCACCTGCAGCTCCTCCGTGAATGATCTCATTCATTTTGATTCCTGTGGAAATAAACGCAATGTTGGCCAAATTAGTCAATGCATGATCCAGGAACTTAACATCTGCCGGGCTTGCTCCTTTTTGAGGGCCAAAAACCGCTGCAGATCCTTGTTCACCCAGCAGTAAATTATCAACGTCGCACAGAACAGTGATATGACAATTCAAGACACGTTTATCAAATGTTGAATTATCAATATGATGAAAACGAGACATATTAACTGGCAAAGCCGCCAATTCGATACCATCCTGATCCCTGAATTTTATACCCAGAGCACTTAATATTCCAATTCCTCCATCAACTGTGGCAGAGCCACCAAGACCAATGATAATCTTTTCGACCTTCCTGTCCAGAGCAAACCTGATTAATTCCCCGGTTCCAAAAGAGGAGGCCATTAAAGGTGATCTTTCATCCGGATGCAGCAGGCGGATACCCGAAGCATCCGCCATTTCAATAACTGCGGTTTTACCCTGATCTATGATACCCACTGAGGCTTTAATCAATCGCCCCAGAGGATCGTGAACATCATATTCATGCCAGAGCCCTCCGCATTTCTCAACGATCAAATGTCCGGTACCATCACCACCATCAGCGATAGGGAAGCATTCAGAAGTAAAGTTTAACCCGCTGCGTTTTAATCCCTCCTGGATTGCATCGGCAGTCTCATTTGCCGAAAGGCTATGTTTAAAGGCATTAGGCGCAATCAGAATATGCATGATGATTAATCTTCAACCTCTACGACCATTTCAATCTCAATGGCCCAATTAGCCGGAAGAGCTGACATCCCCACTGCTGAGCGAGCATGTTTGCCCTTTTCCCCAAAAACTTCGACCATCAGATCGGAAAATGCATTCATCACCTTTGGCTGATCTTTGAATTCAGGAGTAGATTGCACCATCCCCAAAACCTTAACAATTCGCTTCACTTTATTCAAATCACCAAGTTCTGCCTTTAAGCTTGAAAGCAATGAAATGGCTGTTAATCGTGCAGCTTCCTGGCCTTGCTCAAGTGTCAGATCGCCTCCAACTCTGCCGGTAACCCTGCTACCATCAGGTTTATCAGGGCCATGTCCTGCCGTATAAACGAGATTACCAACCCGAACAGTCTTTACATAGCTGGCTAAAGGCGCACTTGGCTTTGCCAAAACAATGTTCAGGTCCTTGAGGCGCGCATCAAAATCTATTTTTTTAGATTTTGGATCTCCTTTTACCTGTGCATGGGATACAGAGTTGCAGCCAAATAAAGCAATTGCTAACATGAATATTAATAAATACTTCTTCATAATTTTATAAATAAAATAATCTAATTAAGTCAATTACCGAAAAAAAATAATGCTGATTTACTAAATCTTTAAGAAAAGTAAATCAGCATTAAAATCAGAATGTATGTGTTTTAGGGATTATTAATCCTCAACTTCCACAATCATTTCAATTTCTATGGCAATATTTCCTGGCAATGCGCTCATACCTACCGCAGAACGGGCATGCTTGCCTTTTTCTCCGAAAATATCAACCATCATATCAGAAAATGCATTCATAACCTTTGGCTGATCTTTAAATTCAGGAGTAGACTGTACCATTCCTAAAACTTTTACTACTCGTTTTATTTTGTTTAGATCACCAATTTCCGCTTTTAAGCTAGATAATAATGAGATACCTGTTAAGCGTGCAGCTTCCTGACCTTGTTCCAGTGTTAAATCGCCACCTACTCTGCCTGTAACAGGGCCGCCTTCTGCACGGTCAGGACCGTGACCCGAAGTGTACACCAGGTTGCCAACACGAACAGTTTTGACAAAATTAGCTGTCGGTGGTTTTGGAGTTGTCAGCTCAATATTCAATTCCTTTAAACGAGCTTCGATATTCACTGTATCAGCAGCAGCAGCAGTAGTTGTTTCCTTTTTAGCAGCATCTTCCTGCTTCGGATTACAACTTAATAAGGCGGCAGAGATAAGGAATAATAGGGAGTACTTTTTCATAATAATTTAATTTTGGGTTTTATTTATTTACAATGTTAATAGGTTTTTGATTCAGGAATGAAGATAAATTATTTTCTGCAATTCCCATCAATCTGGAACGGGCTTCTTTTGTTGCCCATGCAATATGGGGGGTAATTAAACAGTTTTTTGCCTTAAATAATGGATTATCAGCTGATGGAGGCTCCACAGATAGCACGTCAATCCCCGCTCCGGCTATGATTCCCTCGTTTAATGCATCGGCAAGATCCTGGTCAACCATCAGCGGACCTCTGGAAGTGTTCAAAAAGAACGCAGTCCGTTTCATTAATCTCAAATTTTCTTTATTGATGATGCCCTGTGTTTCAGGGAATAGCGGACAGTGAACACTGACCACATCCGATTCACTTAATAAATCCTTAAGTTCTGCCCATTTAAAGTTTTTACGATGCGATTGGTCTGATTTTGTTCTTGAAAATCCAATAATATTCATCCCAAAAGCCGTCGCTATATCCGCAACCTTCTGACCAATGCTGCCGAAACCAATGATTCCAATTGTTTTACCCTCGAGTTCAATTAATGGGTAATTCCAGTAACAAAAATCAGGTGATGCTGCCCAGTCGCCTTTACGTACCGAATCGCTGTGGCTTTGTACGTGCTGACATAATTCCAGCAATAATGCAAAGGTCATTTGAACCACTGAAGCAGTACCATAACCAGGCACATTTGCCACTGCAATACCCCTTGTTTTAGCATAATCTACATCCACTACGTTATATCCTGTTGCCAGAACACCAATATATTTCAGAACAGGAAGCTGCGAAAGTATCGATTCCCTGAGTGGGGTCTTGTTCGTAAAAATGATCTCTGCTCCCTCGCAGCGTTCAACAACCAGGCTCTCCGATGTGCGTTCATGAACCTCCAGATTCCCGAATTTCTTTATTCCCTCCCAGTTTAAATCCCCCGGGTTTAAGGTATAACCATCTAATACAACTAACTTCATGTTTATTTCAATTCTAATATTTTTTTTACTCTCTGATTAAAGCTTTTAGTTTATCAAACTCTTGCCCAGGCCAGATTAAGCACACGCTTTGCATTTGCAATCACTACATCAGCATCCTCATCTCCAAAAGGTTTGATCTCAAAACTCACTACCGGTGGTGTTTGTGTATTAAGGAAACCAATATCCAGTAAGACCTTCAGATACTCAACCACTTCATCCACATCATTCTCGCCGTTAGGGAACCCGAATCTTGGATGTACATCTCCATAAGCAGCCATGTCCGGACTTTTAACCACACAATTACCAATATGAGCATGCACAATATAATCCTTTACCGGAAGTATTGATTCCTCAATCGTTTCATGGATCAATGGAATATGACTCAGGTCTACCATCAGACCGAAATGATCATGTGCTTTTCGGATCTCTTTAGCATATCTCAAAGCCAGATCTGCAGGGCCGATCAGACTTCTTTTGTCTACATCATAATCAAAGACCTCGAGTGCTATTTTCATTTCGCCTTTACTCTTAGCATAGGCACAAATCTCATTGGTTGATTTGACCAATGCCTGAAAGGCTTCTTCCTTTTTGCTTTCTTCATAGTTTCCACTCAGAAAAGCAAAGCTGGATGCTCCAATTTCATAGGCCTCATCGATTCCCTGCTTCAAATTATCCAGTGCCTTTTGACGGTCCTCCTCCACTAAACTATTAATATTCAGCCCTGTGGTCAATAGTCTCGGCTGTGCACCATAAGCTACCGTCATATGTGAAGTTTCGAGCATTTTCTTTACTGCGAGACGGGTTTCAGGATCTTTAATCGTGGTTATTTCAATTGCGCTGAAATAATCATCCACTGCAATCTTACGGATTGTTTCAAGTACCGGGCCTTCACCTTTGATCGTTGCCGGGAAAGCCATAAAGTGGACCAAACCCACACGCATGTATTTGTATAATGAATCGTTCATTTGGATAATATGTATTAAAAATTTGTATTGAATTATCTTTTATTCCGCTGTTCTATAAACTCTCCCGAATCATTTTAATCAGGTTTAATGCGCGCTGGCATTCTTTACTCAAATCAGCATATAACTGATTCTCAATCACCGATTTAGTGATCATCTTGCTCCCTCCAACAGCACTAACTCCAACTTTAAACCAGCTCCGAAGGTTGCCTTCACTCAATTCAATCCCACCTGTGGGTAAGAAGGTCATATCTGTAAACAATGCCTGAACTGCCTCTATATATGAAGGACCCAGAGTATTTGCCGGAAAAAGTTTCACCAAATTTACGCCGCAGCTTTCAGCACGGATAATCTCACTGGGGGTCATACAGCCCGGAACACAAAGCAAATTATGATCATCTGAAAGTTCAATCACTGACTCCAAAATGCCCGGGCACACCAGAAACTCAGCACCTTCATCGATATATTCTCTGGCTTGCTGAGCATTTTTAATCGTACCAATACCCAGACGCATGCCCGGCATTTCTGCATCGCATGCCTTGCGCATTGCCTTAAAATTTTTCATTGCCTGTTCCCCACGGTTCGCATACTCGGTTGTGCGAATTCCTCCCTCGTACATTGCACGCATTAACTCAATACTTACACCGGCATCGTCAGCATAATACAAGGGAACAATCCCCTGCTCCTTCATTAGAGACTTAAGCTCTGTTTTCTTATCCATTTTATATAATTTGTTATCTGATGACGCCTTTTATGCGTACGATCCTGATGATATTTTATTCGGGTATTCTTACAATTTATATCCCTGCCGGGCAAGCAACTTCCAGTGACCTTGTTTCTTTTGCCAGATGAGGATATTGCCAAACCTGATTTCTACCGGGTTGCCTTTGTTGACTGCCTGAGCAATAGCCAGATGCCTGACGATTGCGTTTTTTCCTGAAACTTTTACCGTCTGATTTTGAAGTTCAAATTTTTTGAAGAAGTTAGGACCATTCATCACTCCCGCTATAAATGCCGCCTTATTCTGGATCAAACCGGATGAATGCCCGTAACTCAGATCTTCCCATACCAGATTTTTTAAGGCTGTACTGTCGGTATTGATAATCGCCTGATTAAACTCATTAAGCAGTTTCACGAAACGATCTTCCTTTTTAGTCTGTGCATTCAGGCTAAAACTGATCACAGAAAATGCAATTAAAATGTATAAATATTTTGCTTTCATTTTTTATTTTGAAGAATTTAATTCGGTTTCATTATTGTCACTTTCTTCACCCAGAGGTGGCTTATTCTGCCAGTAAGAGGCAAGAATTGATCCGCTGATATTCATCATAGGGCCGTAGATCATCGGCGCTAATCCAACTGTCCCCAGTTTGCCCATACCATGTGCCAGGCCCTTTGAAAGCCCCGCATTCTGCATACCCACATTTATAGCTATTGTCCGGCAATCCTTTTCATTCATTCCAAACAATCTTGCCGACCAGTAGCCCAATGTGTATCCCATTAAGTTATGGATCAATACCAGCAAAATTAACAGCGGTCCAACGGTCAGCAGACTTTCTCTCCCTACCGCTGTTACAATAATAATTATGAAGGCAATTCCAAACATTGACACCATAGGCATTACCGAGTTAAGCCATTTGATCTTATCTTTAAGAAGTTCATTCAGAACGATTGCCAGAGTGATCGGCAAAATGACCATTTTCATAATATCCCACATCATATCGAGCACATGGATCTCAATAAAAGAACCGCCCAGCAGTTTCATTAGTAAAGGAGTGAGGAATGGGGCTAATAATGTTGCTATTGAAGTCAGAGTGATTGACAAAGCCAGATTCGCTTTGGCCAGATAAGAAATCACATTAGCCGCAACCGCATTCGGGGCACAGCCTATTAATATCATTCCGGCAGCAATTTCGGGTTCAAAACTACTCATACTAGCCAGAGCAAAACCGAGCAGTGGCATGATTGTAAAATGACTTAGAATACCTACGAAAACTCCCTTGGGCGCTTTAAATACTCCAAGAAAATCTTTATAACTCATTGTGATACCCATCCCGAACATGATCAGCTGTATCAGCGGGGTGATCAATCCCGATAGCTTATAACCATTGATCTCCACAAAATACTGCGGAAAGATCAGTGCAGTTGAAACCACACCAACAATCATGATCGGATAAGCAAACCCCTTCAAAACAGATACCCCCCTCACACCCAGGGCAACGCAAACGATACCTGCAATTAAGAAAGGTTCGGCTGTTTTTGGACTATTGACCAGATAAAGGATCAGCGCTGCAAGAAGGCATATCGCACCCAAACCCATCACTATTCTAAATATTGGTTTCATATTTTATATTAATAGGTTCTTTTCGACATAAACTGATCCAATTGCGCACGGCTGATCTTCTTTTCAGCCGGATTACGATCGAGCCACTTCAGATATTCAACCTTAATAGCATCGGTCCACTGTGTATCGACCTCATTTGCCTTATAAGTCCCACTCCGAATCATTTCATGTCCAAAACGATCTTTAGATGCGATAAATTCTGCGGTAGAAACAACCAGCTCAGCCATATGTGCCGGAATGAAAACTACACCAGCCCTTCCGGCAATTACGAGGTCGCCGGGAAGTACGATCGCCGCTCCGATCGTAATTGGTGTATTCAAACCCATCAGCACTACACCCTGTAAAAACTGAGGAGCAAAATCCCTGACATGTGCGTTAAATCCTTTGATATCGGCAAGTCCGTCAACATCCCGGGCAAAGCCATCGAACACAACCCCATTTCCTGAATTCTTAAAGATCACATTACCCAGATTATCACCCATGAGCGACCCGACTCTGCCTTTATTATCCGCTACATACACATC
>Ga0123337_10001251_pt1 | contig 33927 bp, 33 predicted proteins | sample frozenSSSSmetaG_FD_89792 | JGI IMG/M metagenome (GOLD analysis project Ga0123337, IMG submission 89792) | Glacier valley bacterial and archeal communities from Borup Fiord, Nunavut, Canada, to study Microbial Dark Matter (Phase II) -... | ecosystem: Environmental > Aquatic > Freshwater > Ice >...
AAATGAATTTACACCATTAACGGTTGTGTATTTGAAGCTCAATTTCTGATCTGGATACACATATTTGAAAGCAGAATGCATCATGATCGCCGCTTCATGGAATCCACAAAGGATCAACTTTAACTTACCAGGATAAGTATTGATATCTCCGATCGCATAGATTCTGTCCACTCCAGTAGAGTAATCACGTGTATCTACCTCAATCGCATTTTTATCAATGCTCAATCCCCAATCCGCAATCGGCCCAAGCTTTGGACTCAAACCGAATAAAGGAATCAAATAATCCGCTTCAATCTTGATCTCTGCTTTGCTTTTATCTATAAAAGTCACCGTATCCAACACACCGTTTCCTGATACTTCTTTCAAATTGGCAGAAAGAATCAAGTCAATTTTACCTTGATTAGCCAAGTCAAATACTTTAGAGGCTGAATCGGGAGCTCCACGGAAAGTCTCGTTTCTGTGAACCAACGTTACTCTTTTGGCAACTTTTGAAAGGAAAATAGTCCAGTCCAAAGCGGAATCTCCACCACCCGCAAGAATCACATTCTTATCACGGAAGGTCTCAGGATTCTTCACCATATAAGTAATTCCCTTTCCTTCGAATAGCTCCAAATTCTCTACCACTGGCTTTCTTGGCTCAAAACAACCCAAACCACCAGCGATGATAATCACCTGTGCGTGAACTTTTGTTTTGTCGCTAGTCGTCACGATGAACGATCCATCTTCCTGCTTGTCCAAGTGATCTACGCGCTCGCCTAGCGTAAAGGTCGGAGAAAATGGCTTCGCCTGCTCCATCAGATTGTCCACCAAATCCTGCGCATTCACTTCCGGATAGCCCGGAATATCATAAATAGGCTTTTGCGGATAAATCTCCGAAAGCTGACCACCTACTTGAGGCAGGGCATCTATGAGGTGACAGCGCATTTTCAGCAAACCAGCTTCGAATACTGCAAAAAGGCCTACTGGGCCGGCTCCGATAATACAAAGGTCTGTATGGATCATGATGTATGAAAATTTGGGGTGCTTCCCCGAGTTAAAATTTCAATATTGTTAATTACTTATTGATCAAGTGACTCTCCATTGAGATTTTGGTAAATCGTATTGAGAATCCGCTTAAACTCTTCGAAATCATGGGTACTCAAATTTTCCCAAGCTTTCTCTCTTATCTGAAGAATCTCAGGACGCAGTGAAGTCACTTTGGAAACTCCTGTTTCCGTCAAATGCAACTGAAAACTACGTCTGTCCTGAGGGTGTGGCACTCGCTCCACATATCCTTTTTTGCAAAGCAAATCGATAATACGCGTAAGGGTAGGATGGTCTTTAAAAACCAAATTCGCCAGTTCAGTCTGACTCAACACATCATTTTCAGACAGGTTTTTCAGCACCAACCACTGATCAACAGTCACATCAAAATCTCCTGATTTGAACTGCTGTTGAGCATATTGCTTCACCTTTCGGGCCGTGCGGTCCAATAAAAATGAATACTTAGAATATTGCTCCTGTGTCATACCAATAGTTAGTGTGACAAATATATAAAAAATCTGACTCAGGAATACAATTCTCTATTATTTTTATAGGGTTTATAGGTTTATGGATTTCAAATTTGAAATTTCAAATCTCAAATTGGGCAATTTCTTAGTATCCATATTTCCCCTGCCACTTCGCACTCAGGTATCTTCTCAACTCATTTTCCCGTGCATTTTCTCCTGGATCGTACAGCTTCAATCCTTTGATTTCGTCAGGTAAAAACTCCTGAGCAACAAAATTTCCGGGGAAATCATGGGAATACTTGTACGCTTTTCCATAATTCAAATCCTTCATCAATTTCGTAGGTGCGTTGCGAAGATGAAGTGGAACGGAAAGATCTCCCTTCTCTCTCACCAAAGCCTGAGCTTGGTTGATAGCCATGTAAGCCGCATTGCTTTTCTGAGAACTAGCCAGATAGGTTACACATTGAGAAAGAATAATTCTCGACTCCGGATAGCCTATGATCTTTACAGCCTCAAAACAATTGGTGGCTAAAAGCAACGCATTTGGATTGGCATTCCCAATATCCTCTGAAGCCAAAATCACTAAGCGCCTTGCAATAAACTTCACGTCCTCTCCCCCTTCGATCATCCGAGCAAGCCAATAAACGGCTGCATTTGGATCAGAACCGCGGATTGATTTGATAAAAGCTGAAATAATATCGTAGTGCTGCTCACCGGATTTATCGTAAAGCGCCACTTTTTGTTGAGCAATCTGCATCACTTTTTCATCGGTAATCACACAGGGATTTTCATTGATCCCGTCGATTACAATCTCAAGCAAATTCAACAACTTCCTACCATCTCCTCCTGAAATCCGCAGGAGTGCATCCGTCTCTTTGAGTTCCACTTTGATTTTCTTCAAATCCATATCCTGCTCCAAAGCCTGATGAACCATAGCTTCAAGCTCAGATTTCCCAAGAGAATTGAGGGTAAAAACCTGACACCTGGAGAGCAATGCTGCATTGACTTCAAAGGAAGGATTCTCCGTAGTAGCACCAATCAAACGGATAACTCCCTTTTCCACCGCACCCAAAAGTGCATCCTGCTGGGATTTATTAAAGCGGTGAATCTCATCAATAAAAAGTACCACTCCTTGCTGAAACTTCGCTTTTTCGATTACCTCCCGTATGTCTTTCACACCAGAACTGATCGCACTTAAGGTATAAAACGGAGCTTTGATTTCATTCGCGATTATATTGGCGATGGTCGTTTTTCCCACGCCCGGAGGGCCCCAAAGGATCAAAGAAGGCACATTGCCAGTTTTGATGGCTTTAAATAAAAATGACTTGGGAGAAGATAAATGCTCCTGTCCGATCAGATCTTCCAATCGGGTTGGGCGCATGCGTTCTGCAAGAGGGGTGTTATTCATTTTCTTTAGTATCAAGATATTAGACACAAGACTCAAGACAAGAGAATTGAAAATCAATGTGCTGAGACAAATCTAACATCTAGTGGCTTGAATCTTTTGTCTAAATTTTTCCAACCCTCTTCCCAAACTCTTCCAATTCCCCATCCCCAAAATCTAAATGAGTAACAAACCTCACCAAGTCTGGACCAAATTTGACAGACTTGATTTGTTGTTCATCAAACTTCTTCATGAACTCTTCCGGAGTTAGTCCTTCCAATCTGGCAATTACAATATTCGTCGCTACGGGGAAAACTTCTGACACAAAGGACAGCTTCAATAGCATAGCTCCCAAAGCTCTAGCTCTCGAATGATCTGCTTTTAAACGATTGACGTGATTATCCAACGCATAAATACCTGCCGCCGCCAAGAATCCAGCTTGTCTCATTCCTCCACCCCATACTTTTCTGACTTTCCTAGCTCGCTTGATATCTGATTTGCTACCCAAAAGCAATGAACCTACAGGACAGCCCAGCCCCTTACTCAGGCAAATCGAAATCGTATCGAATTGAGCACCCCAGTCAGCTGGACTTTCGCCGGTTTCTGCCAAAGCATTAAACAATCTAGCTCCATCCAAGTGCAATTTCAATCCATTATCATCACATACTTTACGGATGGGCACGATTTCATCCAGCCTATAAATACTTCCTCCGCCCTTGTTCATGGTGTTTTCCAAAGAAACCAAAGTAGTCTCAGGCGCATGCACATCGTCTGGATTGATTGCTGCTTTGACCTGATCCGCAGTGATTTTCCCCAAATCTCCCTCAAGTAACTTCACCGATGCCAAAGAATTTGACATGATCCCTCCGCCCTCGTAGAGGTAGATATGGGAATATTTATGACAGATAACTTCTGTCTGAATTCTTGTATGAAGTCGGATTGCTATCTGATTGGTCATTGTTCCAGAAGGACAAAACATAGCTGATTCCATCCCAAAAAGTTTAGCAGCTTTCTCTTCCAGCGCATTCACCGTTGGGTCTTCGCCAAAAACATCATCACCTACAGGCGCAGAAAACATCGCTTCCTTCATTCCCGCCGTTGGGCGAGTAACTGTATCACTTCTTAAGTCAATTATCATTTCTTGAAATACTTAGATTTAGAACTTTTTGATGGGGCCAAAGTTTTGATGGCTGCGGCTGCTTCGATGGGTCTATCTGTCGCTAAAATATCTGCTCCTTTCTGCACAAAACTCGCATACAACTGATCTCCACGGGCAACGGCTCTTCTGTCAAGGTTACCTAGAACGCCTAAAATGGTGAATACTCCTTTTTCGTGTAAAGCCTTATTGAACTCTTGTGGACGCTCAGCTACTCCGGTAAAAGCTATCACTCTTGTCCAAGGAATGCCAGATTCTTCCATACGTTGTATTTCCTCCACATTCCGGATAGTCACCGAAAGCATCAACTCAGGCGCCATGTAATGCAATTTTTTTGCTGCGGCAAAAGAATAAGTGATCAAGGCTGCATGAGCTTCTGATTCCGTTTCCCGTACCGCTTCGATGATTTTTTCATAAGGAACCGACTGCTTGATATCAACTGTCAAAAGCGCTTTTCCCTTTGACCAAATCAGAGCTTCTTCCAAGGTAGGAACTTTGAAATCAGTAACATTTCCGTCTTCATCTTTCAGAAAAAGGGTCTGGATCTCAGCGTAAGTCGCATTGCTAACCAGTCCTCTGCCGGTGGTCGTACGATCCAATTTATCATCGTGCATCAGCACTAATACTCCATCTTTGGTCATGGCCACGTCCAACTCAATAATCGTCGGAGTGTATTTCAACACATTGGCAAAAGTCTCGATAGCATTCTCAGGAAATCCCGGATATGGCCCGCCCCGATGAGCAGAAACCATCGGAATGCGATCCGAAGTCCAGGAGTAAAACTCTCTAGCTTCTTCTACGCTGCTTAACTGAATGTGATTTCCAGCCGTTTCAACCGTCGCTTCTACCGCTATTAATTCCTGCTGCTCTGCTGGCTTTTGGCTACATGACCCAAAAATTAAAAGCAGAAGCGGGATCCACAAAAACTTATTCTTCATCCTTCTTTGAGTCTTTTTTGAATATAAAATCGAGGCTAGAACTTCCCTTTTTGTAAATCTCCTCCATATCGCCAAGTTCCAGATTCAAGGCACGAGTAGATATTTGTATTTCAATCATTGACAAAGCCAAGGCGATAAGCAAAGACCCCATACTTCCCACAAAAACCCAGTTGGCAGCTTCAGTAAAACCATGAAAAAGCAAATACATACATATCACACAAAGCAAAAAGCTAAAAACGCCTGAGAGTTGCATGTTTTTGATCAGGCGAAGTCTAATGCGTAGATTATGAATTTGCTTTACTATAGATTCCTTGTCCTGGGCTTCCAAGTACGATTTGTGTAGCCCACGAATCAAGCTAGCTATGGCCAAAAATCGATTGGTGAAAGCAAGCATCAGAAGTGTGATTGCCGAAAAAAGTAAAGCAGGCGTTGAGAGTTGGAGTTCCATGGTCGAAAGTTAATAGATTAAAGATGCTTCTATTTCCCGAAAATGAAAAAAGCCTGCTCTTTTCAGAACAGGCAATTTTAAATTATATCATTTTAAATTCTTAAGTCACTTCTCCCAGCACGACCAACTTCTCCAGTGTAGGTGCTTTGGAACCACCTTTAGGTTCTATAGTGATGGCAAATGCTCCAGCTTGCGCTACAGCTTCCATTTGCTGTAAAGTCAACTTTTCACCTGAATTCACCAATCCTATTCCCACTGGCCCATCGTCTCCGATAGCCCATAGTTGGTAGTCAAACTCATCACTGAGATCATTCAGGTTATTCACAGCGATAAAGACTTCCTGTGCATTTTGATCCCAAAGCACATCGACTCTCGCGTCCTTTTGCATATCAAAACCTTCACCCTTCATCACCACTCGCTTGAAATCCCCAGCTATCATCTTGTCAAGCTGCGAGTCCTTTTGATCATATTCCTGCTTCACCTGATTTAGGTTATCGGCCATTACAGATTGATCCTGAAGTAAGGCCGTAAACTGATCATTTCTTTCCTCATACTTCCCAGCATAATAAAATGCTGCTCCAGAGGCAACTATTGCCGCGATAGACGCTGCTATCGCAAATGGCTTCCAAGGACTACTTATCGGCACTACTTTAGCATCAGCTGGTACAGCTGTTGGTTTAGGAGCCTCTTTTAGAATGAAGTCACTTTCTAGGGTAGAGAAAATTTTCTCCTTCACTTCCTGAGATGGCGCTACACCAGTCATATTATCAAAGGCGAACATAGTCTCCTGCAGATCATCCAACTCCTGTTGGATCTCAGGATAACGCTTCGCAAAGTCTATGACTTCCTCGCGCTCCCTCTCTGTCAGCTCTCCGAGAAGGAAAAGCTCCAGTTTACCTGACGATATGTATGATTGAATATCCACTAGATTCTTGCTGCATTTTTTTTCAACACTTGTATGGCCGCTCTCACCCTAGACTTGACGGTACCAAGAGGAATATCGAATTCCTCCGATACCTCAGAATGCGTATACCCTTTGAAGTAGATATACTCTACAATGAACTTTTGATCTTCATTAAGTTCGATCATCAGTTCCTTCACTCCGATACCGTCTATATGTTCTTGGGTGCCTGATTGGCTCTCCATTCCATATACGAAGTCATCTATTGTGTTGGTCTTACCGGATTGTGAAATTTCTTTGGAGCGAAGTTTATCAATGGCTGAATTACGACAAATATTGGCCATCCATGTATATAAACGGCCTTTGGATTCCTCGTAATGATCTATTTTTTTAGTGATTTTGACAAATGCGTCATGAAAAACTTCCTCTGCGATGTCCTTGTCAAAGACTATTCTGGAGATCACCGCAAAGAGAGCTCTGGAGTATTTGTCATACAAATACTCTGTGGTCTTTCTGTCTTTTGCCCTTAGTCCGGCGATGAGTTGTACTTCTTCCAAAAAAGCTAGTGGTTTGAAAAATTCTTCCTTAAAAGTAAAACACAAGACCAATTGTTTTAGGTCTTGTGTCTTTTATTTTCAAAATATTTATATCAAAGGTGAATTACCTCGTCATAAGCAGCGGCCGCAGCCTCCATAATTGCCTCTGACATGGTTGGGTGAGGATGCACGGTTTTGATTATTTCGTGACCAGTAGTTTCCAATTTGCGGATAGCCACGATCTCAGCGATCATCTCCGTCACATTGGCTCCTATCATGTGAGCACCTAGCAATTCCCCGTATTTCTTGTCAAATACCAGTTTCACAAACCCATCTTTTGCGCCAGCAGCAGATGCTTTTCCTGATGCTGAGAAAGGAAACTTACCGATTCTCAACTCATAGCCTGCTTCCTTAGCTTTTGCTTCCGTCATACCTACAGAGGCAATTTCAGGAGAGCAATAAGTACAACCTGGAATATTTCCATAATCCAAAGGATCTGGATTCTGCCCTGCGATTTTCTCCACACAGATAATTCCTTCAGCAGAAGCCACGTGAGCCAAAGCTGGGCCAGGAATTACATCACCAATAGCATAATAGCCTGGCATGTTTGTTTTATAAAACTCGTCAACTTTGATTTTGCCTTTATCTACTAAGATTCCAACGTCTTCCAAACCAACATTCTCAAGGTTAGAAACAACACCGGCAGCAGAAAGCACGATATCACATGTTAAAGTCTCTTCGCCTTTGGCAGTTTTCACGGTGACTTTACAACCTGCCCCTTTAGTATCTACCGCAGTCACTTCTGAAGAAGTCATGATGGTCATACCTGCTTTTTTGTAGAGTTTCTCCAAAGTCTTGGAAACTTCAGCATCTTCTACCGGTACGATTCTATCCAAATACTCTACTATAGTTACTTCTGTACCCATGGTAGCGTAAAAATAAGCAAACTCAATTCCGATTGCTCCAGAACCAACGACCACCATTTTCTTTGGCATCTTATCCAAAGTCATCGCCTCACGGTAACCGATGATTTTCTTCTTATCGATCTTCATAGAAGGAAGCTCACGAGATCTAGCTCCCGTTGCGATAATGACATTATCAGCAGCATAGACGGTTTTCTTTCCGTCAGCATCTTCAACTTCTACTTTTTTACCTGGCTGGATTTTACCCCAACCTTTGATCACTTCGATCTTATTTTTCTTCATAAGGAAGGTAACTCCCTTGCTCATTCCGTCTGCTACGCCACGGCTTCTTTTGACGATGCCGGTAAAATCAGCACTGGCATCCTTTACGGTAATGCCGTAGTCCGCAGCATGATTGATGTACTCAAAAACTTGTGCACTTTTCAATAAAGCTTTGGTGGGAATACAACCCCAGTTAAGACAAATACCACCCAATTCCGCAGCTTCTACTACGGCAGTCTTTAGGCCGAGTTGAGAAGCGCGAATAGCAGCTACATAGCCACCTGGTCCACTGCCCACCACGATCACGTCAAATTTGGTCGAAGACATATCTATTACTTGTTTTTTAGAACGAATTGATTAACGCAAAAATAGGCCTTTTGGCTTCAGAAAAAAATTTGGCTTCAATCACTATTTCAGGTTAAAAACCTGATTTCGGCAATCAGAGCATATGATTTCCAATCAATATTTCACCAGTCTACAGAAACGTCAAATTATATTTTAGATAAATGATATTTAACCAACGATTAACTAAGCACAGAATCAAAAGACAAGTGAAATCAATTTTAGAATCAAAAGTTTTAGCTTTTTTTCTAATTTTGGCCAAACAAAATTTTAAACTCCATGGGATTACTTTCAGGAAAAACGGCATTGATCACCGGCGCATCTAAAGGCATCGGAAGAGCAATTGCTATCAGATATGCACAAGAGGGCGCAAATGTCGCTTTTACTTTTTTGTCAAGTGTGGAAAAAGGTCAAGCGCTAGAAGCGGAACTGGCAGAATTTGGCATCAAAGCCAAAGGTTATAGATCTGATGCTTCGGATTTCAAAGCTGCCGAAGAATTAGTCGCTGCTGTAGTAGCGGAATTTGGCGGATTGGATGTTTTAATCAATAATGCCGGCATCACCCGCGACAACCTATTGATGAGAATGACCGAGGAGGCTTGGGACGAAGTGATCGGTATCAACCTAAAATCCTGCTTCAATACCGTAAAAGCGGTGAACAGAACCATGATGAAAGCTAAGTCAGGCTCCATCATCAACATCACTTCTGTAGTGGGCGTGAAAGGCAATGCTGGCCAGGCAAACTACGCTGCTTCAAAAGCAGGCATCATTGGCTTTACTAAATCTGTTGCTCTTGAGCTAGGTTCTAGAAACATCAGATGTAATGCAGTAGCTCCTGGATTTATCGAAACTGAGATGACTGCTGTTCTGGATGAAAAAACAGTGCAAGGTTGGAGAGACGGAATTCCTATGAAGCGCGGTGGCCGACCAGAAGAAGTGGCCGACGCTTGTGTGTTCCTAGGATCTGAGATGAGCACTTATATTTCAGGCCAGGTGCTTCATGTGAATGGTGCGATGTATACCTGATAATTTGAGATTAATAATTTAAGATTTGAAATTGATGCGGCTGGAGAAATTCAGCCGTTTTTTTTAGCCACAAAGAATGGGAAGTGACACAAATGAGAAATATAAAATAGTTGAAAATCTAAACGAGAGTTCATTAAAAATCAAAGGTTTACTCCAAAAGGAAAATTGATTTTAATTTCTGATCTAATAGCTCTTTCATATTAGCAGGAAATCTTCCAAGCTCTCAAAGAATTAAACTTTGCGGAATTGCTACTATTTTATGAAGTCGTAACACAGAGGCTAATAATAACCCTGTTGCGGACCAGTTACTTTCGGATGGATCAATTAAAATCTCTGAATCCTCTAACAACGCTGGAGTTTTACTAGAAATAAAGGCTACGACAATATGATCAAACTTCCCAATTGGTTCGGAGAGACAAAGTGCAGGTCTTACTTTTTGGATTGAAAAATCATCAAAGGGAAATGGCACCAAAACAATTCTGCCCTTAGCCTTTAAATGGCTTTCCGTCTTTTGCGCTGTATACATCTTCTTCAGGTTCATTTAAAAAATCAAAAGCTGGATTTCTAGATATGGTCTCTAGGTAAAGCTTCTCTTCTGAATTCTCATCCTCCTCAGAAAGTATCAAAACCCTAACCAGCACTCCCCCATTCAAACCAGTGTGCGCTAGTTTAATGCTTCCGTCTTCCTCCGTTCTAGTTCTTAATTCAATAGCTTTCATATGATTAGTTTTTTCAAAGGCCAAATGCCCCGGATAATGTCAGTCGGACGGGGAATTCCGTGAATCATAGTCCCCATAGGCGACAAACAATTCTCATGGGCATTTCATACACTGAATTTAAGAAAATCAATTACCAATCTTCTAGCCTTTAACTATTTATCCTCAAACCCACTCAAGTCAATCTTATAAAACTCGTATTCATCTTCTGATTTTTGCTCGGGTTTATTGATAAAAAAAGCTTCGGAAGTCACAAACCAATTTTCAACTTCGATCTCTGTTTCGAAGTCAAAAAAGTACTCTCCTAATGGCTTCCAATCACCCGAGTAGATGCTCAAAACATAGTGTTTGGAACGCTGAAATTTAGTTTCACCTGCACCTGATTCTTTGATTTTTGAGCAGCGGATAATCAGATCTCTGTATGAATCGTAAAGTAAAAATAATTGCTTCGAGGCATTTTTCTGCTGAGCCCAACTCGTGAAAATCTCTCCTATTGGCTCTCGCTACAGATAACCTTATCCAGAATAAATCTCTGACAAGATTGGCAATTTTATTTTTCAGCGCAATGCTAAACATGCGTTGGGAAAGAATGGTATTGAGCTGGTTTCATCATATTGGAAATGATTGAAAAATCAAACTCGAAGAAAAATAGTACTATTCTGAGAATACCAAGTAAGATAGGCAATTATTAAGCAAAGATCCTAAGGCAAATTTTTTATCACATTTATTTGATTTTTGGCATTTTTATTGGTGTTAAATACAAATTAGTATTTATAAGTTTTTAATCCACCCTCATCAAAGCTTGAAAATTCTAAAAAACAATATGTTTTTACCAACAACCAACCTTATAAAAATATGAAAAAATCAATTCGAGCAAAGCTAGGCATGATGACACTAGCTGGATCAGTTTTAATGGCTTCTTGCGTACCTACTATGGAAGAGCCGACACAAATTCAACAAGTTACAGAGTCCGAAGTACTGGCTAACCCCACTTCTTCTACAGACCTTAATGCTAGAAAATCAGTAGAAAAAAATTATTTCGAACGGTTTGCAAATCAATTGGCTCAAGTAGATGAAAACGGATATCCGACTTTTGATTTTCCAGCTTATCTCCCGGGTACGGGAACCGGTAATTCTAGTCATATGGGTAAAGCTTCTACTTTCATAAACCAGTTTGCATCGCCCGGAGAGAATGGCTTAGGGACTGTAGGTGCTCCAGTGACTCAATTTTATTCAGAACAATTAGAAGCATTAGGCATAGTAGTCGATAACCCCGAAGTCAGTTCGGTTACAACAGATGGAAAAGGAAATTCAGTATGGTTCAAAAACATCCAAAACACTATTACAGCATCAAGTGAAGAAAAAATTGATTTTGAAGCTGAAGTGGAAATTGTAGGTGGAACTGGAAAGTTCGAGAACGCATCCGGTGCGGGAACAGTTATAGGATATTTCAATCCTACAAATGGTCAAGGAATGAGCACGATACAAGGTAGGATAGAATATTAATTACACATACTTACATCGTAAAAAAGCAGTAATAACCAAAATGCCCCCAATAGCTTAACGCTTATTAGGGGCATTTTTTTTTGTGAATACGTAAGAGTAGATTTTGAAAAAGTCTGTAGTAATGTTGTTAACTCCCCAACCTAAGCAGCTAAAAAAAAAGCCTCGAATCTAAATCCGAGGCTCTTGAAACCTTTGAGGTGTCACCCTGAGCGAAGTCGAAGGGCCTCCTTGAAGGTTTTATTCAATTTAAAGATATGTACTTAAGACCTTCGAGGAGATCGCTAGTATTACTTGTCACTTTCCAGGAAAGGATATTTGTAATCCACTGGAGACACGAAGGTTTCTTTGATTGTACGTGGAGAAACCCAACGTAGCAAGTTGATCATAGAACCAGCTTTGTCATTCGTCCCTGAAGCTCTCGCTCCACCGAATGGCTGCTGACCTACTACTGCACCTGTCGGCTTATCATTGACATAGAAATTACCCGCTGCATTTCTCAGCTTTGTCGTAGCTAATTCTACCGCATAACGATCCTGGGAGAATATTGCTCCAGTCAAAGCATACGGAGAAGTCTGATCGACCAATTCTAATGCTTCTTCGAATCGCTCTGAATCATACACATATATTGTCAACACTGGACCGAAAATCTCTTCACACATGGTAGTGTACATCGGATCTTGGGTCACGATTACTGTTGGCTCGATGAAGTAGCCTTTCGACTTGTCATAATTACCTCCAGCTATGATTTCCACCGCAGGATTTGCTTTCGCATTGTCGATGTACTTGGCGATTTTATCAAAAGATTTCTCGTCAATTACTGCATTGATAAAGTTGGTGAAATCTTCTGTTCCTCCCATTTTCATGTCAGCAAGATCAGCGACTAAGCCTTCTTTTACTTCATCCCACATATTGGAAGGAATATAAGCACGGGAAGCAGCAGAGCATTTTTGACCTTGGAATTCGAAAGCACCTCGGGCAAGTCCTACAGCTACGGCTTTTGGAATTGCAGATTTGTGAGCGATCACGAAGTCTTTCCCACCAGTCTCACCGACGATTCTCGGGTAAGATTTGTACTGATGAATGTTCGTTCCGATAGTTTTCCAGATGTGCTGGAAAACTCCAGTAGATCCTGTAAAGTGAATTCCAGCGAAATCTCTATGCTTGAAAATCACTTCTCCTGCCGTTGGACCATCTACGTAAATCAAGTTGATCACACCAGCTGGAACGCCAGCTTCCTTGAACACTTGCATCAGCACATTTGCAGAATAAATCTGCGCATAAGCTGGCTTCCACACGATGGTATTTCCCATCATCGCAGCCGAAGTAGGAAGATTACCTGCAATTGCAGTAAAGTTGAATGGAGTCAAGGCGAACACAAAACCTTCAAGCGGCCGCTGCTCCAATCTATTCCAAACACCATTTCCAGAAACCGGAGGCTGTTGGGCATAGATTTCAGTCATGTATTGCACATTGAAGCGCAAGAAGTCTATAAACTCACATGCCGCATCGATCTCAGCTTGCATGGCATTCTTAGACTGACCAAGCATAGTAGCTGCATTGATTTTGGCACGATATGGCCCCGCCAAAAGATCAGCTGCTTTCAAAAAGATCGCTGCTCTTTGTTCCCAAGCTATGTTTTCCCAAGCTTCTTTCGCTCCCATGGCGGCATCGATCGCTTGCTCTACATGAGAAGCATCTCCTTCATGGAAATGACCCAACACATGCTGGTGATCGTGCGGAGGAGACATTATGTGTGTATTGCCAGTTCTGACCTCATCCGAACCAATGTACATTGGCACATCAACTTGCTGAGATCTAGCTTCTTTGAGCGCTGCTTGCAATTCTTTTCTCTCGGGACTTCCGGGAGCATAAGCTTTTACCGGCTCATTTACCGGAGCTGGAACATTAAAAAAACCTTTGAGCATAATATCTGGGGTTATAATTTTCTGATTGGCCAAAGATAACCAGAAGGTTTTATTGGCTGTTGAATATGAAGTAAAAGAACCCTAAAGTATGTCTTCTAGTTCTCTCAAATGTGAAATAGTATACGTTGGCGTCATTTCAATTGCTTTTTCAAGCGGATTAAAAAAGACCTGATCGATACCCGCTCCGTGTGCACCCTGAATGTCAGAGATAGGATTATCTCCTATCATCAAACTATTTTCCTTGCTTGCGCCTGCTTGCTCCATTGCATACTGAAAAATCCTCGGATCAGGTTTTTTATGGCCTGTAGTCTCTGAGGTCACGACTAATTCAAAATATTCATTTAAGCCGGATGAAGTCATTTTCTTCGCCTGACTCTCATCGAATCCATTCGTAATCACATAGAGCTTGTACTTTGGTTTGAGGTATTGAAGAATCTCGATGGTGTGTGGAAAAAGATGAGGTTTGCTAGAAGTTCGATGCATAAAATCTCCTTCTAACTCTTCCGGAATTGCTGGATCAATCACTCCTGCATGGGCAAATATCCGTGGAAATCGAGTTGTTCGAAGCTCATCTTTATGCATTTCACCCTTGTCGTAAGCAGACCAAAGCTTGAAATTCACTGCGTAAAATGAGTCTATAAAGTGCTGAGAGGATAAAACTCCAAGTTCTTCAAGTTTATAATGATGAAAGAGCTCGGAAAGAGATTCTTGGACATTTCGATCATAATCCCAAAGTGTGTGATCAAGATCGAAAAAAAGGTGTTGGTAGGTTTTCAAGGGAAATTAACGTCGGTACTGATTATTCTGAATTTTATTGATCGCAAGTTCGCGATTGGATTTTAGAATCTCGAAAGTGACCTGATCTTTGATGAGACTTGGGTCTTTTTGGATAAACTTAAAAATCTGCTGAATGATTTCAAGATATTCCTCAAGGATGTAGTAAAACACCCATTGATCCACCCGTCTACTACCCAGCAAACCCGCATTTTTAAGGTAAATCAAGTGTCTGCTGGTTTTTGTCTGGGTGAAATCCAGAATCAACTCAAAGTCAGAAATCGACAACTCTTTATTCACCATGAGCAAATGAAAAATACGCACACGAGGTTCCTCCGACAACGCTTTGAAGATTCTAAGTCCGTAGTTTAAACTGATATTTTTTAGCCGCATTAGTAAGTTTTAACGGAGTTTATGAGGGTAAAATAAAAAATCATCCGAAATTAGGGTAATATCGCATCAGAAATAATCATATCCGTCGTTCTGTAAAGACTTTTAATTTGTGAAGAATTCATTACTCCTTAGCGCCACATTCCTTTTCATAATAGGGTTATTTTTTAACTCTCTTGAAATGAAAGCTCAAGATGTGCAAGAAAAAAAAGTAATCCAACTTTCTGGAATTATCCTTAATGCAGATAGCACAGATGCTGTAGCTGGTGTAAATATTTACGTTCCGAAGAAAGGTCGAGGCACCAGTTCTGGACGATTTGGATATTTCTCCATGCCAGTACTTGAAGGAGATTCCGTTGTTTTCAGCTTTATCGGCTTGAAAAGACAAACCTTTAAAATACCTGATCAAGTTACCAGTGATAGAATTAGCTTAATTCTCACGATGCAAATAGATGAAATTGCCTTGGCAGAAATTGAAGTTATGCCTTACCCAACTGAAGAGGAATTCAAGCGTGCAGTAATTGCACTTAATGTAATAGATCCCATGTCGGTCTCAAGCGCAAATATGAGTCCCGAGATGCTCCTTCGCTGGGCTGAATCCATGCCAGCCTCTGGCAATGAGAATTTCAGATATTTCCAACAAGGGCAAGCCATCCAAAACCAGGATCTTTATGGCCCAAGAACGCTTAGACTCCTCGATCCATTCGCATGGGGACAGTTTATTCGGTCTATTAAACGGGGGGATTTGAAGAGGAAGGATTAGACTTAGCTTTATGTTTTTTTTATCTCGCGGCGGCGCAACGAATAATTGCGAATATGCTATAAGTTGTTCGCTACTCTTTTAATCCCATCTTTTAATAAGGCCTCATTGAAATTCAACAAGAGACCTAATTTTAACTTGGTTAGGCGCAAGTAGGTCATTAATTGCTTAGAATGGACAGGAGCTATGATTTGAACTGATTTAATTTCTACAATCACCTTATCATCAACTATTAAATCAGCTCTAAATCCATTTTCAAAAGTGATATCATCCCACTTGAAAGGGATGAATACTTGACTTGCAACATTAAGTCCAGACTTTTTCAATTCATGGAATAACACTCGCTCATAAATAGATTCCAGCAAGCCTGGCCCCAATTCCCGATGAATTAGAAATGCTTTATCCAGAATTAAAGTAGCAATATCATTCTCAATCTTTTCCATATTCAAAACAAAAACACGCTGCGCCGCCGTGTCGCCGCGAGAATAATTCATGTCGCTTTTAATCAATCTCTGGCAGCACCCACTCCTCCAATACACTTGGGAGTCGCATCATTTCTTCGATAGCAGCGATAGATCTTGGTGCATCACCTGAAAGGTTCACATTCCCATCTGCAGTGATCAAAATATCATCTTCGATTCTCACGGCTATTCCCCACCATTTCTTATCACAATTTGATCCAATTGGAATGTATATCCCTGGCTCTATTGTAAAAACAACTCCTTCTTTTAATGGATCACTGGTTCCGCGATCATGTACATCCAGCCCTATATGATGGCTTGTGCCATGTGGGAAATATTGATGGCTTTCCCCCTTTTTGATAATCCCAAGCTTCGCCAATCCCTCATCGATGATTTGACGACCTGCAGCATCTATCTCCTGAAAAGTGGCTCCTGGCTTTGAGATGGCTATTCCTGCTTCCTGCGCCTGATAAACTAGCTCATAGATTGCCTTTTCTTCTTCATTGAATTTGCCACTAATTGGTATAGTACGAGTCACATCTGCCGTGTATCCTCTCCATTCGGCACCCAAGTCCATTAGCAATAATCTATCATTCAAGTCACGCTTATCATTCTCTATGTAATGAAGAATACAGCCATTATTGCCTCCACCTACTATGGATGGATAACCCAATTCCTCCGCTCCATACCGCTTGTAGATAAACTCATGCACGCCTTGAATTTCCCGTTCAGTCATCCCAGCTTTTGCTGCTTTCATTACTTCAATCTGCCCAACTGCCGATATCTTAACTGCTTTTTTCAGCAAGGTGATTTCCTCTGCTGTTTTCACCTCGCGAAGTGCATCCATCATACTCGCCAATGAGGTGATGTCCAGCTTTTGCTCGGGAATTCCATCCTTCACGATCATACGCTTTTCCGGAGATTCAGCATTCATAAAAGAACTAATCAATGGATCTTTCAACATATCTGGATATTGATTAATATATCGTTTAAGCAGTTGAACCACTCGATCTGAAGTCTTTAGATCTGAATTTTTTATCATTCTATAAACATTCGCACTCACTTCGTTTAGCTTTTCAGGATAAGCAGTAGCGGTCTTAAATTCCTCCACCATCTGAATTAAAGGCTGATTTGAACTACTTCCCTCTATTTCTTCTGAAAGGCTAAAAGTCAATATCTTATCGAAATCTTGGAGATTGATCCCTGATTTGGCGCCAAAATCAGAATTTAATAATGCCTCTTCAAAGCCCAAATCACTCTTCATCCCTTCTATGCCGAGTCTTTTACCATTCCACATTTCTGCACGTGGATCTCTGTTTTGGACAAAAATCAATTCATCCGCTAATCCGCCATTAACTTCTCTCCTTTCACTAAAGATGACCAGCACAGCATTAGGCTCACGGAATCCTGTGAGGTAGAAAAAATCTGTGTTCGGATGATAGATGAAATCGACGTCATTGGTTCTGTTTTTCACCGGATTATTGAAAAATACTGCCACCGATTTAGCCGGCATCAGCTTTCTAAATTCTTCTCGTCTCTGGCTATGCCATTCCGAAGAAAGCCCATCTTCAAAAGATGATTGAGCAAAAGAGCTCATTGATGATATCACCAATAACAAAGTCCAGATTGTCTTTTTCATAAAATTAACTGTAGGTCAGGAAATCTAATGTCTATTCTTTTGACCATTTAACAAAGTCTTAATCCATAGGTAGCGGCATATCCTTATATTTGGGCTGAAAAACCTATCAGAATAATGAAGAGAACAGGAATATTGACCATACTTTTTTTGCTGACATTCGGGAGCCTTTTTGCTCAAAATAACGAAGACAAGCCAAAATTAATAGTCGGAATCGTAGTCGATCAAATGCGACATGAGTACCTGAACAAATTTTATGACCGCTATTCTGATGGTGGCCTGAAGCGCTTGATGAATGAGGGTTTCGTGATGAAAAACGGACATTACAATTATATCCCTACTTACACTGGACCAGGTCATGCGTCGGTTTACACAGGTACCACGCCAGCCACTCATGGGATTATTGGAAATGATTGGTATGTACGCAAACTGAATGGCTCTGTATACTGCGCGGAAGACAGTACAGTGACCAACGTAGGAGGAACAGTTAACTCCGGTCAAATCAGCCCAAGAAATCTTCTTACCACAACGATAACAGATGAGCTCAGAATGTCCAACAATCAGAGATCTAAAGTAGTTGGAGTAGCTATTAAAGACAGAGGCGCTGCTTTACCTGCTGGTCACCTTGGAGATGCGTATTGGTATGATGGAGATAATGGAGAGTTCATGACTTCGACCTATTATTACGAATCTCTACCTGATTGGGCAAAGGAATTCAATGCTAAAAAACTGCCTGCTACCTACCTAAATCAGACCTGGGAGACGCTTTATCCAATTGATACTTACATTCAAAGTATCGATGACAACAATGACTTTGAAGCTCCTTTCTCCGGAAAAGACACACCAACTTTCCCTTATGACCTTGCCAAATTGCAAGAGACTAACGGAGGATTGGGAATGATTTCATCCACTCCTTTTGGCAATACTTTGACCTTGGATTTTGCGCTAGCAGCTATAGAAGGTGAGCACTTAGGTGAGAATGGAGAAACAGATTTTCTTGCACTTAGCTTCTCCTCCACTGATTATGTTGGTCATAGATTTGGCCCGACTTCAAAAGAACTTGAAGACACTTACTTAAGACTAGATCAGGATTTCAAAAGATTGCTTGATTTCCTTGACAACAAATATGGTAAAGATGAATACCTGGTGTTTTTAACAGCTGATCACGCTGTAGCAGATATTGCGACTTATATGGAGAGCCAAAATGTTCCTGCTGGAAATGTGAACATGGGCTATATCACTGGCCAAATGAAAGGCTATACTTCTCAGAAATATGGCGAAGGCGACTGGATAGAAAATGTATCAAATGGCCAAGTCTTTATCAATGAAAAACTAGTTACTGAAAAAGGTGTAGATCTAGTTTCACTAGAAAATGATCTTGCACATTTCTTACTAAAATTCAATGGAATAAAAGAAGCCTATACTGCAACTTCCATGCGAAACACCGCCTTCACCCAAGGCAGTGCTCACTTATTACAGATGGGCTACAATCAAAAAGCTTCTGGAAATGTCTTAATTATCCTGGAGCCAAACTGGCTAAGTGGCGGATCTCGTGGCACTTCTCACGGTACCGGGTTCACGTATGACACCAATGTCCCAATTGTATTCTTCGGATGGAATGTACCTCAAGGGTCTAGCTCTAGATATGCTACGATCACTGACATAGCACCTACACTTTCTATGATGTTGGACATCAAATTGCCAAGTGGGTCTACTGGCCAACCGATCTTGGAAATCACTGACAAGAAGTAAAAGTTTAGGCTGGAGGACCGAAGGCGGAAGCAGCCTCATCGCCAAGTTCCTGTGAGTTCAAATTCAGTTTTCCCTTAAAATTTACTACATCGAAAACACAAAAGCCTCAATCTTTACTGATTGAGGCTTTTGTGTTTGCACCAACTCACATGACTCTTTTTACTGTCAGACTGAGCGTCCCGTATAGCTATCGGGATCGAAGTCAACTAGCCACATAACAAAGCCTTGACTTCGCTAAGTCTGACACACCCATTTACCTCATTAATAGCAAATTTATTTCCTACCATTAGGTGGTAAATCACTCCACACCCAGGGTAAAGCCATAAATCAAAAATCGTAATTAGACACCCTACTCCGTCCAGCTCATGGGGTAATTCTCATCTACAAACTCAAGCGCGTCAGTCGTAATCTGAAGTGATTTGAATGTATCCAGCATTACTGCATATTCATCCGTTGCTTTGGCACCAATAGACTTTTCTACCGTTCCAGGATGCGGACCATGCGGCAAGCCTCCCATGTGGAGTGTGAATGAGCCTCGATCTATTCCTTTTCTACTCATAAATTCCCCTTCAGCATAATACAATACCTCATCCGAATCAATATTGGAATGATTGTAAGGAGCAGGAATGGAAAGTGGATGGTAATCAAAAAGCCTAGGCACAAAGGAGCAAATCACAAAGCCCCACGCTTGGAAAGTCTGATGAACTGGTGGTGGCTGATGAATCCTACCGGTAATCGGCTCAAAGTCATAAATAGAAAGCGCATAAGGATACAAATACCCATCCCATCCTACGATATCCAAAGGGCTGTGTCCATAGGAATACTGATGAAGCATTCCCTGCTTTTTAATCTGTACGAGGTAATCACGTTTCTCCTTTTCTACATGAAGTTCATGTGGTGGACGGATATCCCGCTCACAATACGGCGAGTGCTCCAGCAATTGTCCCACTTCATTTCTATAGCGCTTGACTGTCTCTATAGCTCCTACAGACTCTATAATCAATAATCTCAATGGACCCTCCTCCTCAAATTCAAATCTATAAATCGTCGTACGAGGGATCACGATATAGTCACCCTTGTGCACTTCAAGCTTACCAAACTGAGAATACATCACACCTTCTCCATCGTGCACATAGATCAATTCATCACCATCAGCATTTTTGAAGTAATAATCCATCTTTCGCTGTTTCGGAGAGCAAATCCCCATCATCACATCAGAATTCATCATAAGATTTCTTCTTGCGGATAGATAATCTTCCCCAGTGAATTCCAAATTGGAAGTCTTCAAATGCGTCTGATGTAATCCATGCTCAGGAGCTGGCTTCCAGGAAAATGGTTCTGGTTTGCCTATAGCAGTTACTTCGTTTGGATTGTATATATGATAAAGTGTAGAGTAAATCCCTGAAAAGCCTTTGGAACTCACAACTTCTTCCTTGTAAAGACTGCCATCTGGCTGTCGGAATTGTGTGTGCCTTTTAGGCGGGATAGCTCCCATTCTGTGATAGTATGCCATTAGTATTGGGTTTATTTCTTTGCTTAAATTTAAACAATCTATCAAAAGGAGTTAGTCCATATGATAAAAATGAGACATAAAAAAAAACGGCCTACGCCGTTTTTATGATTATTATGATATCCTGAATTAATTCTCCTCGAAGAATTCCTTCTTGATCGTATCTTCAGCTTCACCTGTTCGTTTTTGGATTCTGCCGAGCAATTGATCTTCTTGACCTTCTACATAAGTTAAATCATCATCGGTAAGGTTTCCATATTTCTCTTTTATCTTACCTTTCAAGATATTCCAGTTTCCTTTTAATTTTAATTTACTAGCCATAATAAATAGTGGTTTAAGTTTAAACATTAACTATCTAGTATTTTGCAAAGCATATACCAAGACACGCCCAAAATGAAGACAATCCTTGCCCTTTCTTTACTCATCTTTTGCCTAAATCCATGCTCAAAAGCTCAGGAAGCCCGATTAGTATGGTCTGACGAGTTCTCAATTGATGGCTTACCTGATCCAGAAAAATGGACATACGATGTAGGAGATCATGGCTGGGGCAATGATGAATTGGAATATTATTCACAAAATGACCTAAAAAATGCCCGAATTGAAAATGGCAGACTGATCATTGAAGCACATGCTGATATATCACATCCCAAAGGCTATACTTCAGCACGATTACTCACAAGGGAAAAAGCAGCTTGGCAATATGGCTACATAGAAGTCAAAGCGAAATTACCTCAAGGTCGAGGAACCTGGCCAGCCATCTGGATGCTTGCAGAGGAAAACCGCCATGGCGGTTGGCCAAAAAACGGGGAAATAGACATCATGGAACACGTGGGATATGACCCTGGAAAAGTACATGGGACAGTCCACACCGAAGCCTTCAATCACAACATCGGAACACAAAAAGGAGGGTTTCAACAAGTTTCTGATTTCAATACAGCATTCCATACTTATGCAATTGACTGGACTGCAGAAAAAATTGATTTTTTGATTGATGGAAACATCTATTTCACTTTTGAAAACACAGGAGCTGACTACAAGGAATGGCCATTTGATCAACCATTTCATTTGATTCTAAACATTGCTGTAGGAGGAGGATGGGGTGGCCTACAAGGCGTGGCCACTGATATTTGGCCTCAGCGTATGGAGGTAGATTACATTAGGGTTTATGACAAAAAGCCCAATCAAAATTAGAAACAGATAACATTTCCCTGCTGACATTGCATTTCGCAATGAACTTCCATGTTTAGTTTGAGATTTTCTTGGGAAGTAGAAAAGATATTATTAAAATGATAAAAATACATAGACCCTAATATTACTTCCATGAATGATAACAATGCGAGACGAAAGAAAATAACTGCACTTGTAATTATAGGTCTATTACTACTTCTATTTTATGGCAAGAACCTGACGGAACGTCAAGCTTTCAAAAACATAAGCAGCACTTTCACAGAAGTGTACAATGACCGTTTGGTGGTAGAGGGCTATATATTCAGGATTTCAGAGAATTTATTTAGGATTCAAAAGCTAGTCGATCACTGTAATATCAACTACGATTATTCTAGAGTGATTGAAGAAATCGCCGAACATGAAAAAAATATCGCTGGAATTGTAAGTGATTTTGAAAAAACAAACCTTACAGATCAAGAGGCTGAATTTTTATCAGATTTCAGAGCAATCATAGAAAATGACCTTCAGATAAAAAACTATGGATTGCTTTACTCTGACTCCTCAGGCATTAATAATAGCCAAGTCATGCTCTATGATCAAAAAATCAGTATTGCTCAGAAAGACCTTGACAACTTGAGCAAAATACAGTTGGAAGAAGGAGAAAAATTAATCAACAAAGCCAACATCATCATCAATCGCTCCCAGATCTGGTCTCAATTTGAAGTGGCCTTGTTGATTATTCTAGCACTTGCATTGTACTTTATACTATTCAGAAATAAGAAATCTTATTCTTAAATCAGACCTTTAATTTAGCTAGGTAAGCTGCATTTTTTTCAGCGGCTTCCATTGGATTGGTTCCTACAAATCGCTCTTGCTCTACCACGAAATACTTCATTCCGTATTTCTTGGACTTCTTGATGATATCAGCATAAGCCATTTCACCTGATCCCAATAGGACACCACGGTCATGTGCATTCGTTCCAGCAGCTTCAGCGTCCTTCACATGGCAAAGCTTGAATCTACCTGGGAATCTAGCGACATATTCCAGTGGGTCGTATCCAGCCACAAATGCCCAATACATATCCAATTCAAAATCCACTAAATCAGCATCCGTATTTTCCATCAATATATCCTGAGGTAATTGGCCCTCCAGCATTTTGAAGGTGTAATCGTGATTATGGTATGCAAACTTTACTCCGTGTGACTTCAATGTTTCTCCAGCAGCATTAAATCTATCCGCTACTTTTTTCCATTCATCCACAGATTTCTGAGCTCCGATGTAAGGACAGATTAAGTATTTCATACCCACTGCCGCAGCTTGCTCTGCCTGTGCGTCTAGATCTTTAAACACATTTGCATGAGATGAAATAAAATCAACTCCGATGTCACTCAATAAACTCTTGCATTCTGATGGCTGCATTCCCCAAAGGATTCCTTTTCCTCCATCAAACCCTTCAAACTGCTTGTACCCAAATCCGGCCAGCTTGCGCATTGTGCCAGCTGCATCTTTTGCCATTTCCTCTTTTACGGAGTAAAGCTGGAGTCCAAATTTGGAAAGCTTAGCTCTATCAAGAGATCGGGCAGCTAGTTCATAAGGAAACAATGCTGCTCCAAGTCCAAGCACACTTCCTACCTGGAGAAATTTTCTTCTTTGATTGTTCATAAATAGGTAAGCCTGCCCCTATGAGGGGCAGGCTGTTTTTATAGGTTGGTTATTATTAAATCGCGTATTCTTTGTCGCCTTTATTGTAAGGAATACAAGGATCAAATCTACCGGGAGTCTCCACATAATTCAACGCTTGAGTAGCTCCAATTTCAGAAGAGAAGTAGCCCAAAACAGTTAAGTCTCTTAGCATATTGATCACCTTAGGACTTCTGTCTTTTCCACTTGCTTTAAACTCCTCATTCATCTTATTCAAATAAGCCAGTCTCTCTTCTGCAGGTGCACCTACAAAATCTTTCCCATTAGCAGACTTGAAGTCTTTTCTCAATTTATTCAAGCCATCAACAAACTCCTTCTGGCTATCTCCGTCATAGGTATCTTTCACCATCATTACCATAAATGACCCAATCCCTACTGCTTTGGCACCAGGCGTGTCTGTTTCTGGAATGATCGTGTCTCCCAATTCGTCTAAGAAAGCTATATCATCCGGATCAAAATCTAATCCTTCAATTTGGTTTTCAGGAGTACAACCTGTCATGATCGCCGTAGCGCCGATCATCGTCCCTCCCATCATTACCATGACGCTTTTCAAAGCGTCTCTTCTATTCATAGTCATAGTCTTGTCTTTTACGATTAGAGATTTTGCTTATTCAATTCATCTACTGCAAAAGCTGCCGCTCTTGCCGTCAACGCCATGTAAGTAAGTGATGGGTTCACCGCCGATGCAGATGTCATACATGCGCCATCAGTTACGAATACGTTTTTCGCTTCCCAAACTTGGTTATTACCATTCAAAACAGATGTCTTTGGATCGCGACCCATTCTTGCTGTTCCCATTTCGTGTATACCCTGTCCGAAGGTGTATCCTGCATCGTATTCCTGAATATTTTTAAACCCTGCCACTTCCAGCATCTCTGCTGCATCTGACATCATATCCTTACGCATCTTGATTTCATTGTCTTTAATCTCAGCGTTCATTACCAGTGCTTCCATTCCCCACTTATCCTTCACTGTATCGCTGAACTTGATCGTATTTTCATGATATGGTAGAATCTCGCCAAATGCAGTAATCCCCATAGACCATGGTCCTGGCTGTGTAAGTGCATCTTTCATCGGAGCTCCAAAATTCAATTCAGCTACATCACGAGTCCAGCCACTACGACTGGCTCCGCCTTGATATCCAAAGCCACGTAGGTAATCTCTCTTATCTCCGTGTACATTTCGGAATCTTGGGATATAAAGTCCAGTAGGTCTTCGACCAAAGTAATATTTGTCTTCATAACCCTCCATAGAGCCTCTTGCTCCCAAACGGAAATGGTGATCCATCACATTGTGTCCAAGCTCTCCTGAACTACTTCCTAATCCACCCGGCCATACATCTGTAGCAGTTCGCATCAGAATAGCGGTAGAGTTGAATGCTGAAGCGCAAAGGAATACGATTTTCGCATTGTACTCAATCGTTTCATTGGTTTGCCCATCCACTACTTCTACGCCAGTAGCCTTTTTGGTGTCTTTATCATAAATCAACCTTCTCACAATAGACCAAGGTCTCAAAGTCAAATTACCTGTAGCTTCAGCTGCCGGCAAAGTAGAAGCTTGAGTACTGAAATATCCACCGAATGGACAACCCAATGAACATTTGCTTCTGTACTGACAACCAGGTCTTCCCGGAAGTGGCTCAGTGATATTCGCAGGACGACCGATTGTCCAGGTTCTTGCACCTTTATAATGCTCTTTGATTTTAGCGGCACCATCTTCCTCCACACAGTTCATTGGCATAGGAGGCATAAATTCGCCATCCGGAAGTACATCCAAGCCATCTTTGGAACCCGAAACCCCAATAAATTTCTCTACATAAGAATACCAAGGAGCAATATCCTTGTAGCGGATTGGCCAATCTACAGCCACACCCTCTTTTGTGTTTCCTTCGAAGTCTATATCAGACCAACGGTAAGACTGTCTTCCCCAAAGCAAAGAACGTCCACCAACCTGATACCCTCTAAACCATGTAAATGGCTTCTCTTCAACATACGGAGACTCGTCCTCATGTGCCCACCAATCTAGGTTACGCTCATCAAGCACATAATCCCTCTTTAAATTAGGATGCTCTTCTATCAACTTCTGAGTATCTCTTCCTCTATGAGGAATTTCCCATGGAGGCAAAGTCGCTGACTTGTAATCTACTATGTGCTTCACATCAGGTCCTCTTTCTAGCATCAATACTTTGAGGCCTTTCTCTGTTAGTTCTTTTGCAGCCCAACCGCCGCTTATTCCTGACCCAACTACAATTGCGTCATATGATTCATTTGCCATAGATATGGTTTTTAAGTTTTTGAATTAGTTAGACATCACAGATCTGAACTCCCTGAGCCAATGCAGCCATTTTATCGTCAGACTTTGGTAGGAATTCATGTGAAACATAACCTTTGTACCCAGTAGCGACAATCGCTTTCATCAAGGCCGGGTAATAAATCTCCTGTGTATCATCCAACTCATTTCTTCCTGGATTGCCTGCAGTGTGATAATGTCCAAAGTATTGATGATTGTCCTGCACGCTTCTGATTAGATCTCCCTCGTCGATCTGCATATGATAGATATCGTAAAGCAATTTGAAATTCTCACTTCCCACTCGCTTACACAACTCAATGCCAAAAGCAGACATATCACATAAATAATCCTTGTGATTTATTCTACTATTAAGAAGCTCCATCTGGATGATGACACCATGCTTTTCAGCTATAGGAATGATTTTTTCAAGACCGATCACACAGTTTTTCAAACCAGTCTCATCATCCATTCCTCTTCTGTTTCCAGAGAAACATATCAGGTTTTTATATCCTGCTTCTGCTACTTTTGGGATCATCTCAGTATAATTCTTAATTAACTGCTCATGGTATTTGACTTCACCAAAACCTTCTGTAAGGCTGATTTCTGCTCCATTACACATGGACGAATCTAGCCCATGCTTTTTCAGAATATGCCAATTGCTTGGGCCGATCAGGTCAATGCCTTTGATGCCGATTTTTTTTGCTTCTACACAGAAATCATCAAGGCTATAATCACGAAAACACCAGTGGCACACGCCATGATTGATATTTCCTTTCAATTCGTAAGGTTTCTCTTCCTTCAAATTAAAGGAAGATAAGGTGCTAAATGCAGCACCGCCAAGTAAAACTTTTTTGAAAGAGTTTCTTCTTCCAGTGTCAATAGGTTTGGTCATGAGGGGGTTATTGAGGTGAATTTATTTGTTCTCTTTTGAAAAGAGAAATGAAAAATAGCAAAACCAAAACGGAAATACCAGAAGGAATCAACCAAATTGATTTCCAAAGATGTGCTCCAGCTTCATTTGTGTAATAATCTGAGATTAATCCTGCCGCCCAGAAGCCTATTAGCATCCCTACGCCATAAGTAGCCAAGGTAATTAAACCCTGTGCAGAAGATTTATATTTTGCGCCAGCATGTGCATCTGTGTAGATCTGACCACTCACAAAGAAAAAGTCATAGCATATCCCATGAAGAGCTATACCTACCAGCAGCATCCATACTCCTTCATTCGCATCTCCAAAAGCAAAGAAAACATATCGAACTGCCCAGGCTATCATGGCTACAATTAAGGTCTTTTTGATCCCAAATCTGGAAAAGAAAACTGGCAGGGCAAGCATAAAAACCACTTCTGAAACCTGTCCTAAGGCCATTTTACCAGTGGAATTTTCCAATCCGATTTCAGTCAGAAAAGGGCTTGCATTTTGGTAGTAAAAAGCCAGAGGAATACAGATCAAAATAGAAGAGACAAAGAAAATTGCAAAATTCTTATGCTTAAGAAGGGATAATGCATCCAGACCAAGAATTTCTGACACCTTGATCTTCTCAGACGATTTGGCTGGCGGAGGTGTAGCCGGAAGGGTAAAACTATAAAGTCCCAAAACCAACGAACTTACTCCTGCCAAAATCCAGGTGTTTTCCAATAAACCCTCTTTGATACCCTCTTGACTATCCCAAGCGAAGTAACTTATTAAAACTCCAGCAGTGATCCAACCAATGGTACCCCAAACACGAATGACAGAAAACTCCTTAGCAGGATTTGTCATTTGATTGAAAGAAACAGAATTCACCAAAGCCAGCGTAGGCATAAAGAGAATCATGTAGCCTAAGAGAATCGGAAAAAAGCTTGCAAAATCAGTCGCGGTATATAATAAGTACATCAATCCCGCTCCTAGAAGATGAATAAAGCCCAAGATTCGTTGAGCATGAAAATAGCGATCAGCTATGAGTCCCACGACAAAAGGAGCAATGATTGCCCCAAATGATTGGGTGGAAAATGCCAAGGCAACCTCTTGTCCATTGGCCATAAGATTAGAACCCAAAAAAGTACCTAAGGTCACAAACCAAGAGCTCCAAATAAAAAACTCTAAAAACATCATGAAGGAAAGTCGGAGCTTGGTATTGATATTCATAGGTTTAAAATCAGATTAAGGCAGTGTTCGGTTTTAAGAGGTTGCCAAAGTTTAAAGTTTAGCCAAATTGAAGTATTTTAGGCTGTTCAATTGAATACCAAGTAAGGGATTCTAATTAGAATAGACCTAGCCATTCATACCTTGATGTTGCTGTTGATCAATTATTCTTCTTATTCATTCAATGAGCGAAGGATTTTCCGCTCGGATTCAATTATTTCGACTATTAATATCTGAGTAAACAATCTTTTAACCTATGTCAGCAACACAAAAACTAAAAATCGGACTTATCGGTGGCGGTCCAGGGTCTTTTATAGGAGCCATCCATTTAAATGGAGCACTGATGGACGGAATGTTTGAGTTAGTAGCTGGCGCATTCAGCTCAAATCCTGAAAAATCAAAACAACGAGGCAAAGAGCTCATGCTCGATCCCACTCGAGTCTATGACAATTATGATGAAATGTTTGCCAAAGAGATGGAACTTCCAGAATCTGAGCGAATGGACGTAGTAGTGATCGTGACTCCAAATAATTTGCATTTTGACCCAACAGTAAAAGCACTCAACGTTGGTTTCCATGTAGCACTGGACAAACCTCTTACGCTGAATTACGCTGAGGCAAAAGAGCTTTATCATGTCGTAAAAGCTTCTGAAAAGAGATTTCTGTTGACCCACACTTACTCTGGCTATCCGATGATCAAACAAGCCAAGCAGATGATCGCTGAAGGCCAAATCGGAAAAGTGAGAAAAGTCTATGTAGAGTATCCTCAGGGCTGGCTTTGGAAGTTGCTAGAATCAGAAAACAACAAGCAAGCAGAATGGAGAACTGACCCCAAGAGGAACGGCTTGGCGGGATGTATGGGAGATATTGGTACGCATGCCTTCCATTTGGCTGAGTATGTTTCTGGAGAAAAAGTAGCTGCTATCTGTGCAGATCTGTATATAAAGATTGACGGAAGACGGATAGATGACGATGGAGTGGTCTTGATGAGATTTGGGAATGGCGCTTCCGGAGTGCTTACTGCTTCGCAGACGGACACTGGAGCCGAAAACAACCTGAGGATCCGGGTTTATGGAGAAAAAGGAGGATTGGAATGGCAGCAAGAATTAAATAACACGCTTATCGCTCGCTGGCCGGAGGCTCCAGATCAGATATTCAGAGCCGGTTCAGGATATTTAGGTTCACTGGCAAATGAAAACACTAGAACTCCAGCTGGACATCCTGAAGGATATGTGGAAGCATTTGCGAACTTGTATAGAAATTTTGCAAGATGTATATATGCAGATCGTGCTGGCGAAACACCCAAACCAGAATGGGAAGACTATCCTGGCATAGAAGATGGAATCCGAGGAATGGCTTTCATAGACCATGTATTAAAAAGTAATGAGTCCGACATCAAATGGACTCCATTCGAAGTAGAAAAATAAATTCTTGAACCTAATAAATTAACCTAATTAAAATGAAGACAATTAAAGGACCGGCGATATTTCTCGCCCAATTTATTGACGACACAGCCCCCTTCAATAACCTGAAGAACATTTGCAACTACATGGCTGATCTTGGCTATGCAGGAGTGCAGATTCCTTCTTGGGATGCTCGAATGATTGATTTGCAAAAAGCTGCAGAAAGCAAAACTTACGCAGATGAGATCAAGGGCACGGTAGAAGAAGCAGGTTTACAAATCACTGAACTTTCCACACACCTTCAAGGACAACTGGTGGCGGTGCATCCTGCATACAATGAATTATTTGACGGATTTGCACCAGATAACCTAAAAGGAAATCTTCAGGGTAAAACAGATTGGGCAGTGCAGCAATTGAAATATGCGGCAAAAGCTTCCCACAATATGGGATTGACTGCACATGCTACATTCTCGGGAGCGCTGATGTGGCATACTGTATATCCTTGGCCACAGAGACCAGCTGGGTTGGTAGAAACAGGTTTCACTGAATTAGCCAAAAGATGGACTCCTATCCTTGACGAATTTGACAATTACGGTGTAGACGTGTGTTATGAGCTTCACCCAGGGGAAGATTTGCATGATGGAGTGACATTTGAAATGTTTCTAGATAAAGTCAATAACCACAAGCGTGCGAATATCCTTTATGACCCAAGTCACTTCGTGTTGCAGTGCTTAGATTACCTGCAGTTCATTGATTTTTATCATGAAAGGATCAAAATGTTTCACGTAAAAGACGCTGAATTCAACCCAACAGGAAAGCAAGGTGTCTATGGTGGCTACCAAGGATGGGTAGAGAGAGCAGGCCGATTCAGATCTTTGGGTGATGGACAAGTTGATTTTAGCGGAATTTTTAGCAAACTTTCGCAGTACGATTATGACGGCTGGGCAGTGTTAGAGTGGGAATGTGCAATAAAGCATCCTGAGCAAGGAGCAGCAGAAGGCGCACCATTTATTGCATCACACATCATCAATGTAACCGAAAAAGCATTTGATGACTTCGCCGGAAGAGGTGCAGACGAGGAATTCAACAAACGAATCTTAGGAATCTAATTACTTAAACAATTTATAACACCTATGAAAATCACAAAACCAATAAACTTTGCGATTGCAGCAATGGCAGGATTGGCATTTGCCTGCGGCGGCGGAGAAAAAACTACTGAAACCACAGAAACTGAAACAGTTGTCACACCAGCTGCTCCTGAAGTAGAAATGAGCTTGGAAGAAAAATACCAAGATGATCCTATCTACATCAAAGGTCTTGCAAAATTGAAGGCTTCTGATTGTACTTCCTGTCACATGGTAGAAAGAAAGATTGTAGGCCCATCTTATGCTGACGTTGCAGCAAAGTATGAAACTACTGATGCGAATATCACTATGCTTGCTGAGAAAGTAATCGCTGGCGGCGTTGGTGTATGGGGAGAAATTCCAATGCCTCCACACGCAGCTTTGAGCTTAGAGGACGCAAAAGACATGGTAGCATACGTTCTTCTTTTGAAAAAATAAGATGAAAAAAAACTATATCATCGTTGCAGCATTAGCGGGAATACTCGCTTCTTGTTCTGGTGAAAAAACTGTCGAATCTGAGGTAGAAGAAGTGACTGTATCTGAATCACCTGCTGAAGAATGGGTTGATCTATTTGCAAATAATGATTTCTCAAACTGGCATAAATACGGCGGAGGAGAAGTAGGCAACGCTTGGAAAATCGAGAATGGGGAAGCTTATCTTGATGCCACTAACAAAGACAATTGGAAAGACGGAGACGGCGGCGATATCACTACCAATGAAGAGTACGAAAACTTCCATTTGAAGTATGACTGGAAAATCTCTCAAAACGGAAACAGTGGGATTATTTTCTATACTCACGAAGGTCCAGAATATGAGCGCTCTTACTATACAGGCTTGGAAATGCAGGTATTAGACAACGAAGGTCATCCTGACGCTAAAATCATCAGCCATAGAGCTGGAGATCTATATGATCTAATCGTAAGCAGTGAAGAGACTGTGAAGCCTTTTGGAGAATGGAACTCAGCTGAGATCATCGCTAATAACGGGCAACTTGATCTTATCCTAAATGGAACTACAGTGGTGAGCACTACGCTTTGGACTCCTGAGTGGGCAGCTTTGATCGCTGATAGCAAATTCAAAGACATGCCTAATTTCGGCACGTTCAAAAAAGGAAGTATCACACTTCAAGATCATGGAGATTTAGTGTACTTCAAAAATGTAATGATTAAGAAACTTTAATCTCTCACCTATTAAAACTAAAAAGAGTCCGGCAAATTGCGGGACTCTTTTTGTTTAAACCAGACTTTGCATTAAGAATCCTTACGTGGTATTGTATTTAGGAATTTAAAATTGCTGGCATTTTATTTTTTGTATCCACTATTGACATTCTGCATGAACCTTCGGCATTAGTATATTTTATATATCATCCCTGTCTTTTACCTCGGTTTTTTGAGAAATGATCCTGATCTGATCATCTAATTCGTGCGCGGAGGTCGATAAGTAGTCCAGCAATTCACTTTGTGATAATTCTTCGGGTGGTGTATTTTTGATCAGATTGATAAGCCCCATGATCCGCGCTAAAGGAGCTCGGATTACGTGAGACTGCAACCAAGCTATATCCCTAAATTGCTTGTTCTGCTGTTCAATGGATATCATACTCCTGACTTTCTCCGTATTGTCCAGGCATGCTCCAATCATCCCAAGGACTTCCCCATTTTGATCCGATTTTATCTTGGCCCAAGACCGCAAATAACGCACCTCACCATTGGGCCGGACTATCCTTTCTTCAAACTCGGTATCATTTCCGGTACTTAACACATTTTGAATTATCTCTCTTACCCTTGTCCGATCATCCGGATGCAGCAATTCAAGGTATCCCTCAAAGGTCGCTTTGAATTCACTGGAGTTCAACCCGTAGATTTTATATAGGGCTGGCGACCAGGTGACAATGTTGTGTCCGATATCCCAGTTCCAATTACCAAAATGTGCCAGATCCTGGCTCTGAACCATGAGCAAATTCGTATCACTGATAATCTCTGTTTTTTGCCTATTTTCTAGGACAATCTGTAACAATGCTGTTACCCGTTCCATAACCTGAAGTTCATCTTCAGTTGGTGCTTTAGGCTCCCTATAATACATTGCCAGTGTAGCCATCACCTCTCCTTCGGTACTGATTACAGGATTTGACCAACAAGCTCTTAAGCCATGAATAAGGGTGAACTCTCGGTAATCTACCCACTTAGGATCAGTGGAAATATCAGTTACAATGATCTGTTGTTTTAAAACTGCCGCAGTGCCACATGACCCCGCATTCTCACCAATCTGCTGATTCTCAATAGCCGCCATATAGGCAGCGGGAAGAGATGGAGCAATACCATCATACAAATGTCCATTTTTGACTTTCATAATGGAACATTGCATCCGGGGAAACAATTCTTCCAATCCTGTTAGATAACTTAGAAGAAGCTCATTAAGAGAATTGTTTATATCAAGCCGAAAAACATTTTTTTCCAGCTTCTCCATCTCTATTAGCCTTCTGAAATCTGTAGTCTCAGTCATAACACCACAAAGAATAGGCTGAAAACCACTTTCATGAATCAGCGCGACTGAATCCTTAATCCATTTAATATCACCATCCACACTAATCATCCGATATTCAAAAGAATAAATTCTTCCATGACTGCTATACAAATCACGGTATTGCGACACCACCCCAATATCATCGGGATGTATTCGACTCTCCCAAAAACCTGGGATCTCAATCCACTTTTCCTTCGAAAAACCCAAAATATGCATCCCTTGATCACTGATGAAGTTTAATTGCTGCATATCTACATCAGCCTCCCATACACAACCCCCTTTGGATTGCAGAAAAGCCATCAATTGCCCAGGGTTATTTTTCATAATGATTTGAATAATTTGTTTTGTCAATATAAACTTCTAAATGACTTGTAATGAGTAGCTGGGGAGCAAGATAGTAAAACGGAATAATTTAAAAACAGATCTTTAAGATGAATTAAACCTTAGTGAGAGGGAACTAGATGGGCAAGCCGGAAGCAGAAATCAGGGGTCTGCCTATTATAAGTGGAGCAGGTTTATTCCGGAAAAACTAACGATCCTAATAGGAAAAACCAGAGAGAGCGAAGAGTTAGTACAGTGTATACAAAACAACTGACTGATTTATTTAGCTTGTCGGAAAAGAGAATGTGTTGACATACTAAAAAACAGATTGCCTAAAAATAAGAAAAGCAGCCCAATTGGACTGCTTTCTTGTGATCCCTCTGGGGCTCGAACCCAGGACCCTCCCGATTAATATCGGGATGCTCTACTGAACTGAGCCTATT
>Ga0123337_10001253_pt1 | contig 33903 bp, 31 predicted proteins | sample frozenSSSSmetaG_FD_89792 | JGI IMG/M metagenome (GOLD analysis project Ga0123337, IMG submission 89792) | Glacier valley bacterial and archeal communities from Borup Fiord, Nunavut, Canada, to study Microbial Dark Matter (Phase II) -... | ecosystem: Environmental > Aquatic > Freshwater > Ice >...
AGCGAAGTCACAAGGAATTACTTCCCTGCTTGCGCTTACTTGGCTGGAGCGGATGCGGCTTTTGCCTTTTTAGCGGCAGCGGCTTCTGCTTTTTTTGCAGCAGCGGCTTCAGCTTTTGCTTTTTTTGCAGCAGCTGCTGCGGCTTTTTTAGCAGCAGCGGCTTCTGCCTTGGCTTTCTTGGCTGCAGCGGCCTCGGCTTTCTTGGCGGCCGCTTTCTCAGTCTTGCTCATGGCTGCTGGTTTTGCATCCGCCTTCATTTCGGTCTTGGCGGCAGGCGCTACGGCAGGAGCCGAGGCGGTAGCGGCCGCTGGTGCAGCCATAGGCGCGCCAGCATGCGAGGCGGCGAAGGCGCCAGTAGCGAAAAGGCCAGCGATCAAAGCAGCGAGGATCTTGTTCATTTGGAATTTCCTAAATAAGGTCAATGGAAAAATACCCCGAACTTTTCGGAGGCCTCACCGTAACGACGCCCGCTCACAAAGCGTTGACAGGAGCTGGCCAATTCTTTTGAACAACTTTTTGCGGCTAAAATTTAAAAGGACCACCTAAACCGCTGAAAGTGACGTGTCTAAAAACGCCACAACCGCTTACCAGAGAGTTTTGCACATGTATCAACACATCAAAGTGCCCGCCCAAGGCCAAAAAATCACCGTCAATGCCGACAATTCGCTGAATGTTCCGGATGAGCCGATCATTCCTTTTATTGAAGGCGACGGTACCGGCGTAGACATCACGCCGGTCATGATTAAAGTGGTCGATGCTGTTGTTGCAAAAGCCTACGGCGGCAAGAAAAAAATTCACTGGATGGAAGTGTTCGCCGGCGAAAAATCAACCAAGATCTATGGCCCCGATGTCTGGCTGCCCGAAGAAACCATGCACGCGGTGCGTGACTATGTGGTGTCCATCAAAGGCCCACTGACAACGCCTGTAGGCGGCGGTATCCGCAGCTTGAACGTCGCACTGCGCCAGGAACTCGACCTGTACGTCTGCCTGCGACCCATTCAGTATTTTGCAGGCGTTCCTTCTCCCGTGAAAGAACCCCAGAAGACCAATATGGTGATATTCCGCGAGAACTCGGAAGACATCTATGCCGGCATCGAATTTGAAGCAGGCAGTGAAAAAGCAAAGAAACTCATCAAGTTCCTGCAGGACGAGCTGGCGGTCACCAAAATCCGCTTTCCCAATACCTCCGGCATTGGTATCAAGCCCGTGTCGAGCGAAGGCACCGAGCGCCTGATGCGCAAGGCCTTGCAGTATGCGATTGACAACGACAAGCCCAGCGTGACCATCGTGCACAAGGGCAACATCATGAAGTTCACTGAAGGTGGCTTTCGCGATTGGGCCTATGGATTGGCGCAAAACGAATTTGGCGCTGAACTGATCGATGGCGGCCCATGGTGCAAGTTCAAAAATCCGAAAACAGGCAACGACATCATCGTGAAAGACGTGATTGCCGACGCTTTCCTGCAGCAGATCCTGCTGCGTCCGGCCGAATACAGCGTGATTGCCACGCTGAACCTGAACGGCGATTACGTCTCTGACGCACTTGCAGCCCAGGTGGGCGGCATCGGCATTGCCCCTGGCGCCAACTTGAGCGATACCATCGCCATGTTTGAAGCCACACACGGTACAGCGCCCAAATACGCCGGCAAGGATTACGTAAACCCCGGTTCCCTGATTCTGTCTGCCGAAATGATGCTGCGCCACATGGGCTGGTCCGAGGCGGCTGACCTGGTCATCCGCTCGATGGAAAAGTCGATTGAGTCCAAGAAAGTCACCTACGACTTCGCCCGACTCATGGAAGGCGCTACCCAAGTCAGCTGCTCAGGCTTCGGCCAGGTCATGATCGACCATATGTAATTCGGGCTTAAGCTGCCCTGCAAACCGCCCGGGAGCAATCCCGTGGCGGTTTTTTTATGGACGCAGGAATGGGGCCGAAATGGCCCTATTAATGCCACGCTACCGTCACCAATTCCCATTCCAGGCTTATAAAGGCGTAGGGATGGCTAGAATGAATTCCATGGCAACCAAATCTCCAAAAACTCCGGTGCTCCCGTCGCCTCCCGCTGTCAAGCCCAACGACATCAACGGCGGGGATTCGGTCGTTTTGGAGCGTCGTCCGCAGAAAACGAAGCCGCCGCAGATGTACCAGGTGGTGCTTTTGAATGACGACTACACACCGATGGAATTCGTCGTGGAGGTCATTCAGGAGTTTTTCAACAAGGACAGGGAAACCGCCACCCAGATCATGCTGAAGATTCACCTCGATGGCAAAGGCATTTGCGGCGTTTTCTCCAAGGATGTGGCGGCTACCAAAGTCGACCAGGTCACGGAAGCGGCCCGAAAAAATGGTCATCCGCTGCAATGTGTCAGCGAGCCCATTGAATTATGAGAAATTCCGCCAATATTCTTCTGAAGTCAGTACAGTAACTATTCACGCAAGCCGAAAGGAAGATCAATGATTGCCCAGGAATTAGAAGTCAGCTTGCACATGGCCTTTGTCGAAGCGCGCCAGCAACGTCACGAATTCATCACCGTTGAGCATTTGCTGCTGGCCTTGCTGGACAACCCCAGTGCAGCCGAAGTGTTGCGCGCATGCTCAGCCAATGTGGATGACCTGCGCAAGTCGCTTGCCAATTTCATCAAGGACAACACGCCCCAGGTCGCCGGGACGGATGACGTGGACACCCAACCCACGCTGGGTTTCCAGCGCGTGATTCAGCGCGCCATCATGCATGTTCAGTCCACCGGCAACGGCAAAAAAGAAGTCACTGGCGCCAACGTGCTGGTCGCTATTTTTGGCGAAAAGGACTCGCATGCCGTGTACTACCTGCACCAGCAGGGTGTGACCCGTCTGGACGTGGTGAATTTCATTGCGCACGGCATCAAGAAAAGCGACCCGACCGAGCCTACCAAGGCCGGTGAACCGGCTGCCGAGAGCGAAGAAGGCGCCGAAAAGAACGAGAAAGCCTCACCGCTTGAGCAGTTCACGGTCAACCTCAACCAGCTTGCCAAAGAGGGCAAGATTGATCCATTGATCGGTCGCCACTACGAGGTCGAGCGCGTCATCCAGATTCTGTGCCGCCGCCGCAAGAACAATCCGCTGCTGGTGGGCGAGGCAGGTGTGGGTAAGACCGCGATCGCCGAGGGCCTGGCTTGGCGCATCACGCAAAAAGACGTGCCCGAAATCTTGGCAGAGGCGCAGGTCTATTCGCTCGACATGGGCGCTTTGCTGGCGGGCACCAAGTACCGTGGCGACTTTGAGCAACGGCTCAAAGGCGTGCTCAAGTCCCTGAAAGACAAGCCCAACGGCATCCTGTTCATTGACGAAATCCACACCCTGATCGGTGCCGGTGCGGCTTCGGGCGGCACGCTGGATGCGTCCAACCTGCTCAAGCCGGCCCTCAGTTCGGGGCAGCTCAAGTGCATTGGCGCCACCACCTTCACGGAATACCGCGGCATCTTCGAAAAAGACGCGGCGCTGTCCCGGCGCTTTCAAAAGGTCGATGTGGTCGAGCCCTCGGTGCAGGAAACGGTTGACATTCTTAAAGGCCTGAAATCGCGCTTTGAAGAGCACCATGGCGTCAAGTACGCCCTGGCGGCGCTGCAGGCAGCGGCCGAACTGAGCGCCAAGTACATCAACGACCGCCACTTGCCCGACAAGGCGATTGACGTGATTGACGAGGCCGGTGCGGCCCAACGCATCTTGCCGCCCTCCAAGCGCAAGAAAACCATCACCAAGACCGAGGTCGAAGAGATCGTGGCCAAAATCGCCCGGATTCCGGCTGCCAATGTCTCCAACGACGACCGCGGCAAGCTGAAAACGCTGGAGCGCGATCTGAAAAGCGTGGTGTTCGGCCAGGACAAGGCGCTCGACGTGCTGGCGTCTGCCGTCAAGATGGCGCGCTCGGGCCTGGGCAAGGACGACAAGCCGATTGGCTCCTTCCTGTTTTCCGGCCCCACGGGTGTCGGCAAGACCGAAGCGGCCAAGCAGCTGGCCTACATCATGGGCATCGAACTGATCCGCTTTGACATGTCGGAGTACATGGAGCGCCATGCCGTGAGCCGCCTGATTGGCGCGCCCCCGGGCTATGTCGGTTTTGACCAGGGTGGCCTGCTGACCGAGGCCGTCACCAAAAAGCCGCATTGCGTGCTGTTGCTCGACGAAATCGAAAAAGCGCACCCCGACATCTTCAACGTGCTGCTGCAGGTCATGGACCACGGCACGCTGACGGACAACAACGGGCGCAAGGCCGATTTCCGCAACGTGATCATCGTCATGACGACCAATGCCGGCGCCGAGACCATGAACAAGGCGACGATTGGCTTTACCAATCCGCGCGAGGCCGGCGACGAAATGGCGGACATCAAGCGCCTGTTCACACCCGAGTTCCGCAACCGCCTCGATGCGGTGGTGAGCTTCAAGGCGCTCGACGAGACCGTCATCCTGCGCGTGGTGGACAAGTTCCTGCTGCAGCTGGAAACCCAGCTGGCCGAGAAGAAAGTGGAAGTGACCTTCACCGACACGCTTCGCAAGTACCTGGCCAAGAAGGGCTTTGATCCGCTCATGGGGGCGCGTCCGATGCAGCGCCTGATCCAGGACACGATCCGCCGTGCACTGGCCGACGAGTTGCTGTTCGGACGCCTGATCGACGGCGGTCGCCTAACCGTGGACATGAAGGTCACGACCGACGCAAAGGGCGTGGAGACTGGCGAAGTCGAGCTCGACATCCAGCCATTGCCCAAGAAAGAAGGCCGTGCCAAGCCCGAGGCGGAAGCCGCCGCGGCGGGCTGAGCGCGCAGATTTCTTGAGCGCAGCCTGAAAAGGCGGAAAAGACCTGAAAGGCCGGTAGCATCACGCTATCGGCCTTTTCTTATGGTGCTGCTAAATTAATAGCTACTCACGCCCGTGCCATATGCGCTAGAGGCCTATTTCGCTTAAAAATATTGAAGAAACCACGCTATGGCTCCGCACACCTTTCTTTGGCATGACTACGAGACCTTTGGTCTGAACACCCGGCGTGACCGGCCTGCGCAGTTTGCCGGCATCCGTACCGCCGCCGAACTCAATGAAATCGGCGAGCCGCTGATGCTGTACTGCCAGCCCACCAACGACTACCTGCCGGATCCGGCGTCCTGCCTGATCACCGGCATCACGCCCCAGCACTGCCTGCAGCACGGCCTGCCCGAGCATGCGTTTGCGGCGCAGATCGAACAGGTTTTGGGCCAGCCCGGCACGATTGGTGTGGGCTACAACACCATCCGCTTTGACGACGAAGTCACGCGCTTCATGTTCTGGCGCAACTTGATCGATCCGTATGGACGCGAGTGGCAAAACGACTGCGGCCGCTGGGACTTGCTGGACGTTGTGCGCATGGCCTATGCGCTGCGCCCTGAGGGCATTGTCTGGCCGATCAAGCAGGACGGCCCCTTTGCCGGCAAGCCCAGCTTCAAGCTGGAAGACCTGGCGCGCGCCAACGGCCTGCTGCACGAGGCGGCCCACGACGCCTTGTCCGACGTGCGCGCCACCATTGCGCTGGCGCGTCTGATTCGCACGGCGCAGCCCAAGCTGTTTGATTTCTGCCTGGGTCTGCACAAAAAGGACCGCGTCGCGGCCGAATTGGGTCTGCCCGCCAGCCGCCAGACGGCGCGGCCTTTTCTGCATGTGTCGGGTATGTTCCCATCCGAGCGCGGCTGCCTGGCCGTAATGTGGCCGCTGGCAACGCATCCGACCAATAAAAACGAGCTGCTGGCCTGGGACCTGGCGCATGACCCGAGCGAGTTGCCATTGCTGGACGTGGCCACGCTGCGCCTGCGCCTGTTCAGCAAATCGGCTGATTTGCCGGAAGGCGTGCAGCGCCTGCCGCTCAAATCGGTTCACCTCAACAAATCGCCGATGGTGGTGCGCAAGCTGCAAACCCTGAGTCCCGAGATGGCGACGAAGTGGGGTGTCGACATGGCGGCCGCCCTGCGCCATGCCGAAATTGCGGCCGGCCTGCCCGACATGAGCGCGATCTGGCCCGAGGTGTTTCAGCGTCCCGCCATCGCCACGCCCGACGTGGACGAGGACCTGTACGGCGGCTTCATTGGCAACACGGACCGGCGCCGGCTTAACCAGCTGCGCGCGATGCCGCCAGCCGAACTGGCGCACAGCCGCATGGGTTTTGACGACGAGCGCCTGCCCGAACTGGTGTTTCGTTACCGCGCGCGCAACTTTGCCGACACCCTGACGCCCGAAGAAACCGAGCGCTGGGAAGCCCACCGGGCCGCCTGGTTGCTGGACGGCGAGGGCGGTGCGCGTAACGTCGACGCGCTGTTTGCCGAGATCGACACCCTGCAGGAAACCGCCGACGCGCGGGGCGAAGCGGTTCTGGGGGCGCTGTATGACTACGCCGAGGCGATTGCACCGGAAGCTTGACGGTCAACAGACTACTTAATTGATAGCGTTTAACGCCCGTTCTGTATGCGCTAGAGGCCTAAAGTGCTTAAATTTTGGCTTTATAAGTTGACGTTGGGGGTGGAAACGTGGGGCCGCAGCACCCGGCCTGCCACGGCAGGTATTTTTCCATGACCTGTTCAAACTGCGCGCCAGACTCCCAGCGCCCCAGCCATGCAATCAGCTGCGGCCAGGGCTGGGCTGCAAACCAGGCGGCATCGGTGTGCGCAAACTGGCGCACAAAAGGCAGGATGGCCATGTCGGCCAGGCTGGCGGTGGGTCCGCACAGCCCGTCGTGGCGGCTGAGCAGGGCTTGCAGATCCATCAGCCAGCGTGCGGCGCTGCTGCGGTGCGATTCTGCAAAAGCCTGATCGTTGCCCGCATGTTCTTCGGCGTAGCGGTTCGGGTATTTGTAGCGGTCAAGGGCGTGCTTGAACGGGCCGTCGTTGGCGGCAATCAGTGTTTGCTGGGCCTCCAGACTGGCACTGTTGGCGGGGAGCCAGCCTTCGGGGTCGTGCTGTTGCAGCGCCCACCGCATGATCTCCAGGCTTTGCGCCAGTACCTCACCGCCGGGCAGCACCAGCACCGGCACAGTGGCTTTGGGCGAGGCGGCCAACATCTCAGCCGGTTTGGCCCGCAGCACAACCTCCCGCAATTCGCAGCGCTGGCCGCTGAGCGCCAGCGCCAGCCGCGCGCGCATGGCGTAGGGGCAGCGCCGGAAAGAATACAAGACCGGCAGGGCGGAATCGGGCGTCACGGCGGCTTCAGGCGCTGCCCGGCTGGCGCACGCCAATATGGGCCTGGTGGCGCGCTTCGGCCAGGTCGACCTGGCGCTGGCGCTCGCGGTAGCCCTCTTTTTGTTGTTCGGTGGTGCGGGCATGGCAGTGCGGGCAGCTCACGCCCCGTTCGTACAGCGGCGACGCCCGGTCCTCAGCGCTTAGCGGGTCGCGGCAGGAGCGGCAGAGCGTGAAGTCACCGGCATGCAGGCCATGGCCGACTGACACGCGCTCATCGAATACAAAGCACTCGCCTTGCCAGGTGCTTTGGACCTCAGGCACGGTTTCCAGGTATTTGAGGATGCCGCCTTCAAGGTGGAAGACCTCGTCAAATCCCTTGGCGCGCAAGAACGCGGTGGATTTTTCGCAGCGGATGCCGCCGGTGCAGAACATGGCGACTTTGGGTTTTTTTCCATTGACCGCTGCCAGTTTGCCGCCTTCCCGCATTTCGCGCTCGACCCAACTGGGCAGTTCCGAAAAGCTCTGGGTGGCCGGATTGATGGCGCCTTGAAACGTGCCGATGGACACTTCATAGTCGTTGCGCGTGTCGACCAGCACCACGTTGGGCTCTGCCAGCAGCTGGTTCCAGTCCTGCGGCTTGACGTACTGGCCTGCCATGAGCGCGGGGTGCAGGTCTGGCACGCCCAAGGTGACGATTTCGCGCTTGAGGCGCACCTTCATCCGGTAGAACGGCATCTGGGCGGCGTAGGCTTCCTTGTGCTCCAGCGTGGCCAGGCGTGGGTCCTGGCGCAAGAAGGCCAGTACGGCATGGACGTCTGCGGATCGTCCGGCAATCGTGCCGTTGATGCCTTCAGACGCCAGCAGCAGGGTGCCTTTGACGCCGTGGGCTTCACAGCAGGCCAGCAGCGGCGCCTGGAGTTCGGCAAAGTCCGGCAGTTCAACAAACTTATAAAGCGCTGCGGTCAAAAAATCTTGCATGGTGGGTGATTCGAGGAAAAAAGTGGCGGGTCCGGGGCCTGGCAGCGCGCATCGTAATGGGCTCGGTTGCAAGGTGCGGGACGAATAGCCAGATTATCGGTCTGCCGAACGAACTGTAGGTTGTTGCTGACAGACAATTTTGCTGCGCTGCAGCAAAATTCCCTAACAGCCATTAAAAAAGGAAAAATCCGCGCCTCCGCCCGCTACCGGCCCACGCGCGCATCCCTATGTTTTTCCCAACTGCCACTCCCCTGACACCATGGCCAAAAGTCTGACCGGCCTCTGGCTGAAGAACATCAGGCGCATGGGCAAAGCGCAGCAGGCACAGGGCCGCAAGCTTTTGACCAGCCTCATGCCCAAGCCAGCCCGCACTGCGCCCGTGCGCCCAGCCAAAGCCGTCAAGGCCGCGCAACGCCCCAAAGTGGCAAAGCCGCGTCACAAACCAATGGCTGCACCGGCCCGGCCGGTTTCGCCATGGCCAGGTATCTGGCAAAAGTCGTATTTTTCGGTGCCGGCTGCCGGGCAGTTGGCCCCGGCGCGGCGCATGACGTACTGGCTGTACCTGCCCGCCGATGCGGCCGCAACGCCTCGCCCGCTGGTGGTCATGCTGCACGGCTGTCAGCAGACAGCCCCCGACTTTGCCCAGTCCACGCGGATGAACCAGCTGGCCGAACGCAAGGGCTTTGCGGTGCTTTACCCGCAGCAGTCGGCCGCAACGGACAGACACCGCTGCTGGCACTGGTACAAGCGCGCCACCCAGCAAGGCGAGGGCGACGTCGCGCTGATGGCCCAGATGATTGCGCAAGTGCAGGCCAAGCACCGGCTTGACGCGTCGCGCACCTACGTGGCAGGCTTGTCGGCGGGGGCCGGGCTGGCCACCATCCTGGCCTTGCGCCACCCCGAGTTGATTGCGGCGGTCGGCGTGCACTCGGCGCCGGTCTTTGGCACCAGCGACTCGCCCATGAGCGCTTTTCGGGCCATGCAGCAAGGCTCTGGCCGGGTACACCGTGAAACCGCGCTGGCGTTTGCCCAGACACACCCGCAGTTTCCGGGCATGCCCGTCATCCTGATTCACGGTGCCCGCGACCCGGTGGTGCGGCACATCAACGCGGCGCAGCTGACAGAACAATTCGTGATCATCAACGGGCCCGCCATCACGCGCCCCGAGCCGGTCAGCCGCAGCTATGCGGCGCGCACAGGCGGACGCAGCCCGCGCCATGGCTACCAGACCGAGACCTACTATGCGGGCCAAAAACCACTGCTGCTGCGCTGCGAAATCAATTCGCTGGGCCATGCCTGGAGCGGCGGGGATGGCAGCCTGGCCTTCACGGCACCGGAAGGTCCGGACGCGACGCTGATGATGTGGACCTTTTTTGCCAGGCACCAGCGTTCGCCAAAGTCCTGAGTGACTGCGGCCTGGCGCTGCTTCTGGTGTGAGGCGCCAATAAATTTATAAAATATGCCGTTGGCGCAATATATGCGGGCATTTGCAGCTATTGTTTTTGTAGTGATTCAGGGGCTTTGCCGCTAGGCGTGAAACGTGCCCGCAAGGCTTCGACCCGTGCCCGGTTGACGCCCAGGTCACCGCGCCCGATCCGGCTCGCTGAGCGCACGTGAATGACGCCCGCCGATGCGTCGAGGTAAAACTCCACATCGTCGGTAAATTTCAGCCAGCGCGTGCTGCACTGGGCATACAGATAGTCGGGCACCTCGGTCACGAGCAGGCAGCGCTCGCTGGCCAGCAGCAGGCCGGCGAGCCGGCGCACGGCGGCCTGGCCGTCGCCGGTGTAGGCAAAAGGCGCGATGTCCGCATAGCGGCGCTGCGGATGCCCAGGGAAAAGTCCGGCCTGGCTGGACACACTGTTGGGCGTCTGGGCGGGCGCCTTGAGGCGTCCGGCCTGCACGCCCAGCCCGTGCGGCGCTCGCCCGCTGAAAAATCCCATTTGGCCCGCGCCCACCACCAGCACGGCCAGCGTCAGGGCCAGCAGCAACAGGATTCCCATGATTTTCATGCTTACGTCCCTCTTTCTTTTTTCTTGAATTGACAGCCGCTAGAGGTCAAACAGCCGCTGCACCAGCCATCTGGTGGCCAGCAGCGCCACCAGCAGGGATCCGACCTTGAGCACGCCAACCCGGTAAAAACCGGTGGCGCGCAGGCTGAACGCCACGGGCAGAAACACCGCGACGATGGCCAGCTGGCCCAGTTCCACACCGACGTTAAAGCCGACCAGGGCCAGCACCAGTGCGCCCTGCGGCAGCCCCAGGTCGGCCAGCACCGATGCAAATCCGAAGCCGTGGAGCAGTCCGAACGCAAACGCCATGACCCAGCGCCTCGATTCCAGCGTGCCGCGCAGGTTGCTGAGTGCCGCCACCACGACCGATGCGGCAATCGCCGATTCGACGAAGCGCGAAGGCAGGCTGATCAGCTCCAGCGCCGCCAGGCTCAGGGTGATGGAATGGGCCAGCGTGAAGGCGGTGACGACCTTGAGCACTTCCTTGACGGCGCCCGACAGGTGCGGCGCGCCCTGCCATTGGCCATCTGGCCGGACCAGCACCGCGGGCAGCAGCAGGGCCAGCAAAAACAGGATGTGGTCATAGCCGATCCAGATATGCCAGACGCCGTCGACCAGGTACTGGCGCAGGGTTTGCCAGGCGCCGGGCGGCTGCAGTGCCAGCGACTGCGCGGCGGACTCGGCGCCAAAAACCAGGGCCTGTACCTTCTCCGTGCCCGGCGCAATCCATTGCACCAGGCCCCGGTGCGACGGGTCGACATCAAACAGCAGCGAGTAACGCGCGTCCAGCGCGCCAGACAGGCTGGTGCACTGCGCGGTAAGGCTCAGCACGGCATAAGTGCCGTCGCTGTGCTGGTCAAGCATCAGCGGGCGAGCTGTGGACCAGGTGCAGGGTTGGCCGCCGGACTTCAAAGCCAGCCGTCTGGTGGTCAGCCGCGTGATGTCCTCGCTGCGCTGCCGCACCTCGCCCCAGTTGATTTCGCCGTTGCCATCGCGGTCCAGCTGCAGCACATAGTCGAGGTCGCGCAGCGCGATGTCCCAGCGCACTGCAATGTCGCTGCTGCCGGTGGTGGCGCGCAGCGTCAGGTAGCTGTCACTGGGCTTGTGGGCCCAGGCCGGGGCCTGGAGCATCCACAGGGCGATCAGCAGCAAGAGCCTTCGCCCGTACATCATCGAGCGGCTCCCAGCGCGGCGAGCTCATCGGCCAGCAGGTGAAGTGCCGGGTCCTGGTAGCCGCTGCTGCGCAACCAGTCGAGCGCGGCTTGGGCGGCCTTGGCCTGGCGCGTTGCAAAGGCGGCCCGCATCAGGATTTCGGCGTCGCGGGGCTCTTTCTGGACCTGGTAGTTGCGGGCCGCCAGTTCCAGCGCTTTCGCGGCGTTGCGCTCCAGGTCCAGTTCAAAGCGCGCGGCTTCCTGTTCGTGCAGACGGTCGCCGCGTTGCGCGGCCGCCTGGAACCGGTCGCGCAACTGAGCGGTCCAGTCGCTGGTCCGTGCATCGCCGGTGGCGCGGCCGGCCCGGGCCAGGCGCAACAGCAAAATGTCTGACCGTTCCCAGCCCGCCAGGAGTTTGAGCACCTCGCCGGGGCGCTGCTGCGCCAGCAGGAAGTCGGCATAAGCGCCCAGCAGAAACTGGTCGGTGATGCCGAGTGCGAGGGCGTTTTGAAAATAGCTTTCAGCGAGCGCGGCGCGCTGCAGCCGCAAGGCCATTTCAGCCAGCCGGGTGTATTGCCACAACAGCAAGGACGGTGCGGCTTGCGGTGCTGCCTTGACGGCATCGTTCAGCGCATCGAATGTGGGCAGCAACGGGCCCGTCATGGACCGCGCATACGCGCTACAGCCCGCGCCCAGCAGCGGCTCGGCCAGGGGTGCGAGCCGCGCGCACTCGGCCAGCGCTTCAGGGTAGCGGGCCTGCACCATAAAAATTGCTGCGCGCCAGGACAGCGCCGCCGGGGAGCGGGGGTCAAGCTGGCTGGCCTTGGCCAGGCTGGCCAGCGCGCCCTCAAAGTCATGGCTGAACTGCTGTATCAGCCCGCGCACCAGCCAGTAGTCGGCGTTGTCGCCCGGGTTCGCTGCCAGCGGCGCGATGGCGGCCGAGGCGTAGCCGACAAAGCGCGGATCGCCTTGGGCCATGGCCAGGTCGAAGTAACGCTGGGCAATGTCCACGCGCAGCGCTGCGTCGCCGGGGCGGGCGGCCAGTTGCTTGCGCAGCGACTCGACACGGCGCACCGACGGGTCGCTGGCCAGTGGCAGGCGTTCCACCACGTCGCTGTCGCGGGCGGGTGTAAAAGGCAGCGCATGGATAGCCGGCGCCACGGCCAACAGCAGCGCCAGGGCCCATGGCCGCACGGCAAGAATGCTTACTTTGTGCCGAAAATGCGGTCGCCGGCGTCACCCAGGCCGGGCAGGATGTAGCCGTGCTCGTTGAGTTGCCGGTCAATCGCAGCGGTGTAGATGGCCACGTCGGGGTGGGCTTTTTGCAGGGCGGCAATGCCTTCGGGGCAGGTCAGCAAGCAGACAAACTTGATGGATTTGGGCTTGAGTTTTTTCAGCCGGTCGACGGCGGCAATGGCCGAATTGCCGGTGGCCAGCATGGGGTCGACGATCACGATGTCGCGTGCTTCCATTTCCTGCGGCATCTTGAAGTAATACTCGACAGGTTGAAGCGTTTCCGGGTCGCGGTACAGGCCCACATGGCCGACGCGGGCGCCCGGCACCACGCTGAGCATGCCTTCCAGAATGCCGTTGCCGGCTCGCAAAATCGACACAAACACCAGTTTTTTTCCGTCAATCGTCTTGCCGGTCATGGTTTCCAGGGGTGTTTCGACTTCGACGTCTTGCAGCGGCATGTCGCGCGTGACTTCATAGGCCATCAAGCTGCTCAGTTCGTTGAGCAGGGTGCGAAAGGTGTTGGTGGACGCATCCTTGCGGCGCATCAGGGTCAGCTTGTGCTGCACCAGCGGGTGATCGATCAGGTGAACGTTGCTCATATACGGATAAATTTCTCTTTGTTTTTGACGGACTATGACTATTCAAGGGCGGCGCTTTCAGCGCTTTTTGCTGCCCAAAAGGCTTCCCAGCACGCCGCGGATGATCTCACGCCCTACGGCCGAGCCCATGGTCCGCACGGCGGACTTGGCCATGCTTTGCGCCAGACCATCGTACTTGGCGCCGCGCGGCCCGGTGGTGCCAAACAGCATGTCGTTCAGCCCGCCAAGGATGCCGCCGGAGGCGGTCTGACCCCCTGCATCGGGCGTTACGGCCACAGCATCGGCGCGCGCTTTGAGTTTCTCGTAAGCCGACTCCCTGTCCACTTCTTTTTCGTAGACGCCGGCCACCAGCGAATTTTGCAGCAGGGACTGGCGCTGCTGGGGCGTGATGGGCCCGAGCTGGCTGCCGGGCGGCAGCACATACACGCGCTCGGTCACGCTGGGCCGGCCTTTGGCGTCGAGAAGGCTCACCAGCGCTTCGCCCACGGCGAGTTCGGTGATGGCCGTTTCAATGTCCAGCCCGGGCTTTTGCCGCATGGTCTGGGCTGTGGCCTTGACGGCCTTCTGATCGCGCGGTGTGTAGGCGCGCAGGGCATGCTGCACGCGGTTGCCCAGCTGGGCCAGTACCGAATCGGGAATGTCCAGCGGGTTCTGGGTGACGAAATAAACGCCCACGCCCTTGGAGCGCACCAGCCGCACAACCAGCTCAATCCGCTCGATCAGCGCCTTGGGTGCGTCGGTGAATAGCAAATGGGCTTCATCAAAGAAGAATACCATCCTGGGTTTGTCGGGGTCGCCGATTTCGGGCAATTGCTCGAACAACTCGGACAGCATCCACAGCAAAAACGTGGCGTACAGGCGCGGCGAATGCATCAGCTTGTCGGCCGCCAGGACGTTGACGATACCGTGCCCGGCGCTGTCGGTCTGCATGAAGTCGCTGATGTTGAGCATGGGCTCGCCAAAGAACTGGTCGCCGCCCTGGGTTTCAATTTGCATCAGCCCGCGCTGAATGGCGCCCACGCTGGCAGCGCTGACGTTGCCGTATTCGGTGGTGAAGTCGCTGGCGTTGTTGCCCACATGCTGCAGCATGGCGCGCAGGTCTCTGAGGTCAAGCAGCAGCAGGCCGGAATCGTCGGCGATCTTGAACACCAGATTGAGCACGCCCGCCTGGGTATCGTTGAGGTTGAGCATGCGGCCCAGCAGCAGCGGCCCCATGTCGGACACCGTGGCGCGCACCGGGTGACCCTGCTCGCCAAACACGTCCCACAGGGTGACCGGGCAGGCAAAGGACGCCGGGGCTTCAATGCCGCGCCCCTTCAGAATGGCGGCCATTTTTTCGCCCATGCTGCCCATCTGGCTGATACCGGTGAGGTCGCCCTTGACGTCGGCCATGAACACCGGAACGCCAATTTTCGAGAAGTTTTCAGCCAGCGTTTGCAGCGTGACGGTCTTGCCGGTTCCCGTGGCGCCGGTGATCAGCCCGTGGCGATTCGCCAGGCCCGGTAGCAGCACGCATTCTGTTAAAGCGTTCCGGCCAACAAGCAGGGGAGGAACCGTGGATTCAGCCATGAAGATATCCCGCAAGTGAAAAAGTAAAATGAAGGTGTAGATTAAATCAATTAATCCATCGAATAAGGAATTGTGTCGTGGCTGGTCATAGTAAATGGGCAAATATTCAACACCGCAAGGGTCGCCAGGACGACAAGCGCGGCAAGATCTGGACGCGGGTGATCCGCGAAATCATGGTGGCTGCGCGCTTGGGTGGCGGTGATCTGGACACCAATCCGCGCTTGCGACTGGCCGTGGAAAAGGCCAAGGCGGCAAATATGCCGGCTGAAAACGTCAAGCGAAATATTGACAAGGCCACCGGCAACCTCGAAGGCGTGAACTACGAGGAAGTCCGGTACGAAGGCTATGGCATTGGCGGCGCGGCGATTCTGGTGGACTGCATGACCGACAACAAGGTTCGCACTGTCGCTGAAGTTCGCCATGCGTTTTCCAAGCACGGCGGCAACATGGGGGCCGAAGGCTCCGTGGTGTTCCAGTTCAAGCACTGCGGCCAGCTGATTTTTGCCCCCGGCACCAATGAAGACAAGGTCATGGAAGTGGCGCTGGAGGCGGGTGCCGACGACGTGATCACGCATGACGACGGCGCCATTGAGGTGCTGACGCCCTACACGGATTTTGAAGCTGTCAAACTCGCCCTGGAAGCCGCCGGACTCACGCCCGAGCTGGCCGAGGTCACGATGCGGGCCGACAACGCGATCGAACTGACGGGCGACGAGGCCCTCAAGATGCAAAAGCTGCTGGATGTGCTGGAAGACCTGGACGATACCCAGGATGTCTTTCACAACGCCGAACTTTCCGAATAAAAACGCCTTTAAGCGACAACATTGAGATCTGCAGCATGAAAGTTTTAGTGGTGGGTGGCGGTGGCCGCGAACACGCATTGGCCTGGAAACTGGCCCAATCGCCCAAAGTACAGGCGGTTTACGTGGCGCCCGGCAACGGCGGCACGGCGCTGGATGCGCGGCTTGAAAACATAGATATCACTGATATTGAGGCCCTGCAGGCCTGGGCCGTTGCAGAAAAGATAGCGCTGACGGTTGTGGGCCCGGAGCAACCACTGGCCGCCGGCATTGTGGACAGGTTCCGTAAACAGGGCCTGCGGGTGTTTGGTCCGACCCAGGCCGCCGCGCAACTGGAGAGCTCCAAGGCTTTTTCCAAGGCCTTCATGGTGCGCCACCATATTCCGACGGCCCACTACGCCACCTTTACCGATGCAGTGGCAGCACACGCTTACATCGATGAAAAAGGCGCGCCTATCGTCGTCAAGGCCGATGGTCTGGCGGCCGGCAAGGGCGTGGTGGTGGCGATGACGCTGCACGAAGCCCACGAGGCAATTGAGTTCATGCTGCCCAGCGGCCCCGAGCACAACGTACTGGGTGTTACCCACAACGAAGGCGGCGCACGGGTGGTCATCGAGGAGTTTTTGCAGGGCGAAGAAGCCAGCTTTATCGTGATGTGCGATGGCAAAAATGTGGTGGCCATGGCCACCAGCCAGGACCACAAGCGCCTGCTCGATGGCGACCAGGGACCGAACACGGGCGGCATGGGTGCTTATTCGCCCGCCCCCGTGGTGACGCCCGATGTGCATGCCCGCGCCATGCGCGAAATCATTTTGCCCACCATCAAGGGCATGGAAAAGGACGGCATTCCGTTCACCGGATTTTTATATGCCGGCCTGATGATCGACGCCCAGGGCAAGCCCAAAACGCTGGAGTTCAACTGCCGCATGGGCGACCCTGAAACCCAGCCCATCATGATGCGTCTGAAAACGGATCTGTTTGAAGTGATGATGGCCGCAACCTCCGGAACGCTCGATCTGATCGAGCTGGAGTGGGACAGGCGCCCGGCGCTGGGCGTGGTGATGGCGGCGCACAGCTACCCGCTCAATCCGCGCAAGGGCGATGTCATTCGGGGCTTGCCTAAAAACGCAGAAGGTACTGAGGATGTCATGGTGTTCCATGCCGGCACGCAAAAGCAGGGCGACGACACGGTCACATCCGGCGGCCGCGTGCTGTGTGTTACGGCGCTGGGGGACACGGTCAAGGCCGCTCAGCACCGCGCTTACGACTTGGCGCAAGGTATCGCATTTGAAGGCGCACAGTACCGTAAAGACATCGGATACCGAGCCATCAAATCCTGATGGTCTGGGTGCATGGCGCCGGCCTCACTTCAAGCGTTCAGGCGCTTCCACCCACTGTTATCTACTGTTTCCGAATAGGTGAGCATGATTGATTTACCGAGCGTCAGGACTTTCTTGCTGGGCCTGCAGACGCGCATTACCAGCGCTGTCTCAGCGCTGGACGGCCAGACTTTTGTGACAGACCACTGGCAAAAAGAACCGGGCGAGTTGCTGCAGGGAAGCGGCATTACCCAGATACTGGAACAAGGCCGGGTGTTTGAACGCGCAGGTTGCGGGTTTTCGCATGTGCGTGGCCCCCAATTGCCGCCCTCAGCCACCCAGCACCGCCCTGAACTGGCGGGTGCTCCGTTTGAAGCCATGGGCGTTTCGCTGGTGTTTCACCCGCGTAACCCCTATGTGCCGACAGTGCACATGAATGTGCGCATGCTGGCGGCAACGCCGATAGCCGGCACCGGCGAGCCAGTTTGCTGGTTTGGCGGCGGCATGGACCTGACGCCTTATTACGGCTTTGATGAAGACGCCGTGCATTTTCACCAAGTCTGCAAAGATGCGCTGGCGCCCTATGGTAGCGACAAATATCCGCGCTTTAAACAATGGTGCGACGAGTATTTTTACCTCAAGCATCGACAGGAGCAGCGCGGCATAGGCGGGGTGTTCTTTGACGATTTCCAGGAACTGGGCATGGACAACAGCTTTGCCATGATGCAAAGCGTGGCAGATTCGTTTTTACAGGCCTACCTTCCGATTGTTGAGCGCCGGCAGGACACGCCCTATGGCGAGCGCGAGCGCGATTTCCAGCTTTATCGGCGCGGCCGCTATGTCGAGTTCAATCTGGTATGGGACCGCGGCACCCACTTTGGCCTGCAGTCGGGCGGGCGCACGGAATCGATTTTGATGTCCATGCCGCCGCTGGCAAGCTGGGCCTATCAGCGGCAAGTTGAGGCCGGATCTGCCGAAGAGCGCCTGTACAAAGAATTCCTGGTCAGGCGGGACTGGGTTTGAGCGCAACAACCGCTCCTGCGGCCCAGCGCATTGGCGTGTTTGGCGGCGCATTTGACCCTCCGCACAACGCTCACATCGCGCTGGCGGGGGTAGCGCTGGCACAGTTCGGATTAGACCTGCTCTATGTTGTTCCCACCGGGCAAGCCTGGCATAAAGCCCAAGCGCTTAGCGCGCCGGTTCACCGGCTGGCTATGACCCGGCTGGCTTTTAAAGATATGCCGCAAGTGGTGGTGGATGACCGCGAAATTCAACGCGAAGGGCCCACCTTCACAATTGACACTTTGCAGGCCTTACACGCCGAAAATCCGCAGGCTCAGCTCTACCTGTTCATTGGGGCTGATCAGTTCGCAGCCTTCAGGCAATGGCACCGATGGCAGGACATTCTCGAAATTGCTATAATTTGTATAGCTGATCGCGCACAATCCGCGCTGACTCAGACGCAATTTGATGCTTACGCGGGCGGTAACTACCGGTTTTTCAAGCTTGAACTGCCCCTGATGCCTGTCAGCGCCACCCAGATTCGCCAGTTAATGGCCTCGGGTGAGGCAACAGCCGAGGCCATCGCCCATCTGGTCCCCGAGCCGGTTGCGCGTTATATTTCGCTTAACCAGCTGTACCGTTCCCATTAATTTTTACCTCATTGAAGCAAAACACTGCATGACCTCCAACATTGTCAAAACCACCAGCACCGAGGGCAAGAAAGATGTCCAGAAATTGCAGCGCGCCATCATTGACGGGCTGGAAGATGTCAAGGCGCAGGATATCCAGGTATTCGACACAGAACACATCACCTCGCTTTTTGAGCGCGTGATCGTTGCCTCCGGAACCTCCAACCGCCAGACCAAGGCACTGGCCGCCAGTGTGCGCGACGCCGTGCGCGACGCCGGGTTTGCCAAACCCCGCATTGAGGGCGAAAGCAATGGAGAGTGGATCATCGTTGACTGTGGCGCAGCCGTCGCGCACATCATGCAGCCGACCATTCGCCAGTACTACAACCTGGAGGAGCTCTGGGGCGACAAACCCGTCAAGCTCAAACTGGGCGCGCCTGCACCGTTGGTAAAAGCGTCCAAGCCTGTCGTGAAGGAAGCGGCTGAACCCGTCGCCAAACGCAAGCCTGCTGCAAAATCCGCCTCCAAATTGGGTGCTAAAAAACCGGCAAAACCGGCCAAAGCGCCACCCAAAGACCCGGCCCTGGTGCTCGCACACGTTACTGACTCCAGCTATGTCGGTCGGGTGGGTAAAACCAACGACTGGACCGCCAAACGGAATGCGACAGCGCCGGCCGCAGAGCCCGCCGTCAAGGTGGTGAAGACCCGCGCCAAAGTGACAGCCAAGGCCGCGCCAGCAGAAAAAGCAGCGGCTCGCCCGGCGGCCAAAACCCCGACCACCAAAACGCCTTTGGTCAAAGTGCCCGTCGCTAAAAAGATGGTCGCCCGGAAAGTCGCCATCAAAACTGCGGCCAAACCGGCTGCCAAAAAGCCAGCGGCCAAGAAAACTACGCCCCGGAGCAAATGAGGCTGACGATCGTAGCCGTCGGCCAGAAGGTGCCTGACTGGGCACAGACAGCTTATGACGACTACGCCAAACGCTTCCCGCCCGAGCTGAAAGTGGAGCTCAAGGCCGTTAAAACCGAGCCTAGGGCATCCAAAACTCTCGATAACCTGCTGGCTGCTGAACGCGGTCGGATTGAAGGCGCCATCAGCCGTGGTTGTCACGTGGTGGCGCTTGATGAACACGGGACGGCCGTAACGACCATGGCGCTTGCTGAAAGGCTCAAGCGCTGGCAGTTGTCTGGTGACGATGTTGCCATCGTGATTGGCGGGCCGGATGGGCTGGATGCGGGGTTCAAGCAGTCGGCGCACGAGCGCCTGCGCCTGTCAGACCTGACCCTACCTCACGCCATGGTGCGCGTGCTGTTGATTGAGCAGCTCTACCGGGCGTGGAGCATCACCATCAACCATCCTTACCACCGCGAATAAATATGGCCCCAACGCTTGTCGCTTTGCGCAATGCAAAGCGGATTTTTGCGCTCATCTATGGCTAATTTTGTCTATCTGGCCTCCCAAAGTCCAAGGCGCCGGCAATTGCTTGAGCAACTCGGCGTGCGCTACGAATTGCTGCTGCCCGATGCCGCTGAAGATGCCGAAGCCCTGGAGGCCGTGCTTAAAAACGAGGCGCCTGCGGCCTATGTCAAGCGGGTCACAGGCCTCAAACTGGATGCGGCCGTAGCGCGCCTGAAGCAGCGCCAACTTCCGCCAGCGCCCATTTTGTGCTCCGACACCACCGTGGCGTTGGGGCGCGTGATTTACGGCAAGCCAGACGATGCCAGCGACGCTGCCCATATGCTGCACGAGTTGGCTGGCCAAACGCATCGCGTCCTGACGGCTGTGGCGGTGCAGCAAGGACAGCGACGTTTTGAGGCGCTCAGTACGTCACGGGTCACCTTTGATGCCATGACGGCGGACCAGATTCAGGCTTACGTCGCTACCGGGGAGCCCTTGGGCAAAGCCGGCGCCTATGCGATACAGGGCAGGGTGGCCATGTACATCGCCAAAATCAACGGCAGCTATAGTGGCATTATGGGGTTGCCATTGCGCGAAACGGCCTTGCTGCTGCGCGCCGCCCGCTTCCCCATTTAGCGTTTCACCTATTACTGCCCATGCAACAAGATATCCTGATTAATTGGTCCCCACAAGAAACCCGGGTGGCCGTGATTGAGCAAGGCGCAGTGCAGGAATTGCAGGTTGAACGCACGCTTGAGCGCGGGATTGTAGGCAACGTCTATCTGGGCAAAGTGGCACGGGTGCTGCCAGGCATGCAATCAGCCTTCATAGACATTGGTTTGGAGCGGGCTGCTTTTTTGCATGTCGCCGACTTGATGAGCAGCATCACCAGCCGTCACGCAGACAACGGGGCACAGCCATTGGCATCTTCAGGAACTGCGCCGCTTCAGCCGATTGAAAGGCAGTTGTTCGAGGGACAGGCACTGATGGTGCAGGTGCTCAAAGACCCGCTTGGCAACAAGGGTGCGCGGCTGACCGCGCAAATCAGCATAGCCGGCCGATTGCTGGTTTTTTTGCCGCAGGACAATCACATCGGGATATCCCAAAAAATACCCCCTCGCCAACGCGAGGACTTGCGCCTGCGGGTACAGGCACTGGCCGGCGAGGCGGGTGGTGGTTTCATTCTCCGGACCAACGGCGAAGAGGCCCTGGACGCCGCACTGGCAGAAGACATCGCCTACCTGCGTAAAACCTGGTCACGCATCAAGGAGGCCTCGCTGCGCCTGCCGCCAGCTTCCGTGCTACATCAAGACCTGAGCCTGCTGCAGCGCGTGCTGCGCGACGTGGTGGTGGAGAGCACCCAAACCATCCGGATAGATTCCCGTGAGCAGTTTGAAAAGCTGAAAGCATTTGCCGCCGAATTCATGCCCGCAACGGTAGAAAAACTCCAGCTTTACAGTGGCGAGCGACCTATTTTTGACCTGTTCAACATTGACGAAGAAATTACCAAGGCGCTGGGCCGGCGGGTAGACCTCAAATCGGGCGGTTACCTGATCATTGACCAAGCGGAAGCATTGACCGTGATCGACGTGAATACGGGTGGCTTTGTAGGGGCCCGGAATTTTGATGACACCATTTTCAAGACCAACCTGGAAGCCGCACAGGCCATTGCCCGGCAGCTACGCCTGCGCAATCTGGGCGGCATTGTCATCGTCGATTTCATCGATATGAGCAAGGAACACCATCAGGAGTCCGTGCTGGCAGAGTTTCAAAAGCAGTTGGCGCGCGACCGGATCAAAACCGCAGTCAATGGATTTTCGGCATTGGGTTTGCTGGAAATGACTCGCAAACGTACCCGAGAATCTTTGGCTCATCAGCTTTGCGAGCCATGCAGCGCCTGTACGGGCAAGGGCGTGGTTAAGACAGCCCGAAGCGTGAGCTACGACATCCTGCGTGAAATCTTGCGCGAAGCACGGCAGTTCAACCCACGCGAATTCAGGGTGGTGGCGTCACCCCAGGTGATAGAGATTTTTCTGGATGAGGAAAGCCAGCACCTGGCTAGTCTGAGCAGTTTTATTGGTAAACCCATCTCATTGCAGGCTGAAGCGGCCATGGTCCAGGAGCAGTACGATATTGTTCTGCTGTAATTTTTCCATGGTGAGAACTAAATCAATCTTTCAAAAAGATCGATATGTTTCTGTATTTCACTCTCCAAATGAAATTTTTCCCTTAGTATTTCTGGACCAGCGCGTCCCAGCTGCTCACACAAGGCCTCATTCGTAAGAAAATTTTCTAAAGTACGGGCCAACGAGCCCGGGTTGGCAGGCTCAAACAGCAGTTCTGGGCTTACAGCACTGACCAATTCCAGCGCTCCACCTACATTTGACGTGACCACTGTTAGCTCGGCCGCCATGGCCTCGGCAATGGCGTTACCGATACCTTCGCCGGGTGCAATAGTGGGCTGCACATACAAGTCAGCCTGTGCAAGAAGTTCTCTGGCATCTTTGCGGTATCCCAAACACAAGACTCTTTCTTTCAGCTTGGGGGACAGGGCTATTCGCTTTCTGGTTGATTCACTCACCTCGCCAATCCACATCAGTTTCCAATCTTGAAACTGGAGGTGAGATTCAAGCGCATCCAGTAAATACCCAATGCCTTTAATCGGGCGCTCGTTGGCGATGGTCGCGATGACCCTTGTGCTTTGAGTTGACCTGCTGCCGTGATCACGCTTCGTGGCGGTTGGCACCAGTGATGAGTAGCCCTGATAAATCGTAACAAATCTTCCTGGATGCGACGGCCATAAACACCGGGCCTGCTGTTCAAGACGACTTCGAATCGCATCAGACATGCATATAACGGCATCCAGTGACGGATTCAAATAACTGAACCAGTCCTGTAAATACCAACAGCTGATACCACCAACTGCACCTCTCGTACCAACGATTGGTACGGACAGCTTCGCATCCCGCCTCGCTTTCAATGCGACAGATAATGCCCTGCTTGTGTAGCAGAGGCATATATCTGGCTTATTCCCGGCGATTATTTCAGCATATTGCCTGGCGGCTTGTTTATCGAGGCGCCCACGCAGCGGAACCTGAGCGATGACTCGTAAATTACTCTTCCATTTCGGAAATTTTTCGAGTTGTTGAGGGTCTACGACACATAAAACTTCGTGACCGTGTTGACTCAGTCCGGAAAGCAGTTGCTCAGAGTAGAAATCGAGATCTTTCGTAAAAACTATAATTTTCAACATGGCTCAGGTGCTACTTGAAGATTTAGTTTCCAGGCTATCGTCACCGGAATTGTTCGCAAACCGGAGCATCCTTGAATAGGGCCCCGGGCGCGATGTCAGTTCCTTGTGATTGCCGATTTCCAGGAAGTTGCCTTTCTCCATCACCACAATTTTGTCCGCGTGTTCGATGGTGGACAAGCGGTGAGCCACTATCAGGGTGGTTCGACCGCGCATCAGCCTTTGCAGTGCGGTCTTGACAGCTTGCTCGGAAGCAGAGTCCAGCGCGGAAGTAGCTTCATCAAGAAGCAGTATGGGGGCATTTTTATAGACAGCCCGTGCAATGGCGAGCCGCTGGCGTTGACCGCCCGAGAGTTGGGTAGCGTTATGTCCCACCATGGTGTCCATGCCTTCAGGAAGATTTGATATGTAGTCCGACAGATTTGCCACGTCAAGGGCCTCGGCCACACGGACTCGATCGACTGAATGGCCCAAGGCGACGTTAGCCGCAATAGTCGCGTTGAGCATTACTACATTCTGACCGACATATGCAATTTGTTGGCGAAGTGCGTGAATGTTCCATTCACGAATGTCCACACCGTCGAGCAATACCTGGCCTGACGAAATATCTACAAAGCGGGGTAACAAATTAACCAAGGTGGTTTTTCCCGAACCTGAAGACCCAACAATTGCGATGGTTTCTCCTGCCTTGATGGAGAGGCTGAACCGATTGATTGCGGGTACGGCGTCGGCTTTATAAACCACGCTGACGTCAAAAAAATCGATGTTGCCGGCCGCCCTCGAGTTTTCATAAGACCCTCCCGTCTCATCGTCGGTCAGGTCCATCAGGTCCAGGCCGCGTTCGAGTGCAGCCAGTCCTCTGGTCACCGGTGTGGCCGCATCCGATAAGCTTTTGACGGGCGCAATCAATAGCAGCATGGCAGTCACGAACGCCACAAAACCGCCCACAGTTGTCGTGCTTTCGGCACTTTGCACCAAGGCAATCGAGATCACAGCCGAAAGCGCCACAGCCGCCAGCACTTGCGTGATGGCACTCATGCCCGCGTAGGCTGCGATTGACTTCATGGACAGGCGGCGCAGCGAATTGCTCAGGACGTCGAAGCGGTCAGCCTGGCTGGCTTGCGCATCATGGAGGCGGACATCACGGTAGGCCATGACGTTTTCTTCCACGACATAGGCCAAATTATCGGTTGCCCTCTGGCTCTCTTTGGTCAGTCTGTAAAGTCGCTTGGACAAAACCTGAATCACGAGTCCAACCGCCGGAAATAAAAGCGCAACGATGAGAGTCAGCTTCCAGTTCAAATAAACCAGATACCCGATGAGCGCCAACAGCGTCAGCAGATCCCGCGCCAGCTTCATGACTGCATTGATCAGTAGGGACGAGCCATTGAACACTTCATAAACCACGGTATTGGCAATGGCACTGGAACTCTGGTCCGCGAATAAATTTGTCCGGGCCGTCAAGAGCTTGTCAAACATGGCCTTGCGCAGCTTTAGCAGACCATCGTTGGTGACCTTGGCCAAGGCAAACTGTGCCAAAAACCCGGAGAGTCCTCGCAGGGTAAACAGCAGCATCAGCGCAAAGGGAACCAGCCAGAGGCTAAACGAGTCTTTCTGGAAACCACGATCCAGCAGCGGTTTTAACAATGCCGGTATGAAAGGCTCTGTGGCCGAAGCCGCAATGGTCGCGCCAATCGCCATCGCCCAGCCTGTCCGTGAACCGCTGAAATACGGCCAAACTCGCGCAATTCTGCGGAGCATTGTTTTTCTCTTTGCCACATCAGCGGCACCGTCTTGTGGGGGCTCTATCACGTGGATTACTTGCTATGAACGGGTGAAATGCTGTGGTCTTCCGGTTTTCTAAGGGCAAGTATAGTGCGCGGCCATCCCGCTTTAGAATCGGACGTAATGCTGTTACCCCCTGTACAAGACACCGCTTTCAATAGCAACTCGCACTCTATTTACACCCAAACTGGCGAGTTGCGGCGCGCCTGGCCCAAGTGGATCTTGCTGATGCTATTGGCTTTGTTGATAGCCGCGCCAGCGTCAACCAAAATGGCAGGTGCCGCCTGGTTGCTGATTGGACTCATCGGTTTGTGGGCGGCGCTTCGCATTCCTGTTGTGCGTTCGGTCAATAGCGCTTTGGTGCAATCGAGCCTGGTATGGCTTTCTGCCTGCTTTTTAGCCTTTGCACTTCAAGCCGTCGCCACCTATTACTGGGCCGACCCGTGGGGCGACCGACATGTTGAAGTTCGTTTACTACTTGGCGCAGCTGCCACCTTTGCATTGGTGCGCCGACTTTGCTTGTCGCCTCAGCAAAAAACCTGGCTGACACACGCGCTCGCACTAGCTTGCTGGGTGGCGCTAGGCATAAGTTATTTGTATGGCCGCGAGACACCCAGCAACGCCATACCCTGGGCGGCAGGCGTGAGTTTTTTTGTTTGTCTATTGCCGCCCTTGTCCATGCAGTCACCCATCACGGGCTGGCGGCGAGGCGCATGGAGTCTCTCCGTATTGGCAGGCGTGGTGGCCGTATTGCTAAGTCAGTCGAGGGGCAGCTATGGGTTAGTGCTTTGGCTCGTCTTGTTCGTTGGAATAGCTTCTGTAAAACAGTTAATTCAGCGCCGCAGGTCGATGGGCAAGGAGTGGTCAAAGGGCGCAGCCTCACGTTTGTTTAACGGCGCGGTCGCAGTCAGCATGCTGGCGGTAGTGCTCATGAGCTTTCCGCGTATCTATCAGGAGCCTTTAGCCCGCGTCCAGCAGGCTTGGAGTGAGATCAAAGAGTTGAGCGCGCCCTCTCAACCTCACGCTCAGGTAATCAATACCTCGGTTGGTGCGCGGCTTCACATGTGGCGAATGGCACTCAAAGAAATTAGCGAGGCCCCGCTGCTCGGCCATGGGAGCAAAGCACGAATCGCCTGGATTCACCACCTGGGGGAGTCAAGTGGGTCAGACGGCATAAAAATGCTGGACCATTTGCACAGTGACCTGTTGACGACCGTGTTTGACCATGGCCTGCTGGGTCTGCTGAGCTATCTGAGCCTGGGAGTTGCGCTTGCATGGATTGCGCTGCGGACCAAGCTCTATGACACCAGACTGCGCTGGAGCGTGGCGGGGGTACTTTGGATGCACTTGAGTTCGGGCTTGACCAACACGAACTTTGGGCACAACTACTACGGCGTGATGCTGGCACTGAGTCTGGCGCTCGCATGGATACTCTCGACAGATGAAACAAATGAAAGTTGAGTTGGACTCCAGAGCGGCTTTGTTCGCTTCAGGTGCTTCAAGTTTTATGTTTCATGTGGCAACTTATTTTTAAACTGTCAAGAGGCATTCATTGACCCGCTTATCCGTCATCGTGATCACCAAAAATGAGGCTGCGAACATTGAGGCCTGCCTGCGTTCAGTGCCGTTTGCGGACCAGGTCGTGGTGCTGGATTCAGGCAGCGCCGATGACACGGTCCGGATAGCGCGCTCGCTGGGTGCAGAAGTCAGCATCAGTCCTGACTGGCAAGGCTTTGGCATCCAGAAAAACCGGGCACTGGCACTGGCGAATTCTGACTGGGTGCTTTCACTGGATGCCGATGAGCAGCTTTCGCCCGAATTGCAGGCCGAGATCCGCGCTGTACTTGACAAGCCTCGATTCGACGCTTATTCCTTCCCCAGGCTATCGAGCTTTTGCGGGCAATACATGCATCACTCCGGCTGGTACCCCGACCGCGTGACCCGTCTTTTTCGCAAGCAATCAGCCCGGTTTTCCGATGATCTCGTGCACGAAAGAATTGTGACTTCAAGCGTGGTCGGAAAGCTTCGCGCCGAACTCTTGCACGAAAGCTACCGGAACTTTGAGGCCGTTCTTGAGAAGGCCAATCGTTATTCAAGCGCAGGCGCTCAAAGCCTGCAAAACAGAGGTAAAAAAGCATCGCTGAAGACCGCGCTTGGACATGGCGTCTGGGCTTTTTTTAGAACTTATTTTTTACGCTTGGGATTTCTGGATGGCCGCATGGGTCTCGTCTTGGCTATTTCAATTGCGGAAAGCACCTACTACAGGTATTTGAAACTGTGGCTTCTCGGTCAGAATTCCAAAGAAGGGCCGCCGGCACCCTGAACGTCACTGGAAGTCGGCAACAAACTGTTGCACCTACCAGTTCTGTCCGCGTGTTTATTGGGTGTAAAAATAGAATTTCCATAGCTACTCTAGCTCCTGCTGTAACTTTAACGGCCAGCTATGCCTGTACTTTTGGTTCGGAGATATGGCAGTATGGCAACATGCAGGTTTCAATCTCGAACCGACTTGGCTTTGCTGTTACAGCAGGTCCATAACAAAAACTGCTTCGGGTTCAGCATCGCTGAAATCGAAGTGACCAAGACTCCGCCAGCGTAATCGCGTGGTCCGACAACACTAAAACGGATCTGTTGGCGTTGAAAAAGGGATCCATGGGTTTAACCTTGAATCGCCCGCAAAAGTAACCGAACTGGAATAGGTAAAAAAATTTTCATGAGCATCACATCCCCTTTGAACCGTCGAACTCTTATTGGCTTGCTGGCGATAGGTGCCTCGCCAGCATTCGCCCAATTCCGTGTAGAAGTGTCCGGCGTGGGTCTGACGCAACTGCCGATCGCGGTAGCCGAATTTCGCGGCGAAGCGCAGGCGCCTCAAAAAATCGGCGCGATCATCAGGGCGGATCTTGAGCGAAGCGGCATGTTTCGGGCGGTAAATGCAGCGGGTTTGGTAGCCGATGAGAACACGCGACCAGACCTTGCCAATTGGCGGCAAAAAGGCGCTGATGCGATGGTGACAGGCAGTATCTCGCCGCTGGCCGATGGTCGATTTGATGTTCGGCTTCGCCTGTGGGATATCGTACGGGGGGCGGATATGGGCGGGCAGAGCTACACCGTATCCAAGGCTGATTTACGGCTGTCTGCACACCGGATTTCCGACTTTGTATATGAAAAACTGACGGGTGAAAAAGGTATTTTTTCAACGCGGATTGCCTACGTCACCAAGGCGGCCCAGCGCTACAACCTCTGGGTGGCAGATTCAGATGGGGAGGGTGCCCAGTCAGCTCTAGCAAGCGCGGAACCCATTATTTCGCCTTCATGGTCGCCCAATGGTTCCCAGTTGGCTTATGTGTCGTTTGAGTCCCGCAAGCCTGTCATTTATTCACATGATGTCGCGACCGGAAAGCGTCGTCTGCTTGCCAATTTCAGAGGGTCCAACAGTGCGCCTGCATGGTCACCGGATGGAAAACAATTAGTCGCCACCTTGAGTCGCGACGGCGGCTCCCAAATTTATGCGCTAAGCCTCAGTGGGGGGGATCCAAAAAGACTGACGCAGTCCTCCAGCATTGACACCGAACCGGCCTATTCGCCAGACGGGCGGTACGTCTATTTCGTGAGTGATCGTGGCGGCGCTCCGCAAATCTACAGGATGAGTCCTGGCGGCGGCAACCCGGAAAGGGTGACATTCACGGGCAGTTACAACATATCCCCGACTGTCAGCCCCGATGGACGTTGGCTGGCTTATGTTTCAAGAGTGGGTGGCGCATTCAAGCTCCACGTTATGGAGCTTGCCGGTGGTGCAGTCACCGCGATTACCGACACCACGGCCGATGAAAGCCCGAGTTTTGCACCCAATAGCCGCTTGATTGTGTATGCCACCCAGCAGCAGGGCAAAGAGGCACTGATGACCACTACGCTGGATGGCAAAATCAAGGCGCGACTGTCGGGCATCAGCGGCGATATCCGTGAACCCGATTGGGGACCTTTCCAGCGATAGCCTCTGCTATCGAATTTTTATTTTTTTTATTTTTTAAGGTACTTCATGAAACGCACCCTTTTTTCAATCATTTCTTCGCTGGTTCTTTTAGCTGCACTGACAGCCTGTGGGTCCAATGTCAAGCTGGCAGATGTGCCTGTGGTGGACAAGTCCGCCAGCACGAAACAGGCTGATGACGCCGCTAGTGCAGCCAGCAGGAGTGTGGCCCCGGTCCAGATTGATGGTAGCAATGTATCGGGTGCCGGACCTGCCAATACGCTCAAAATCATCTACTTCGATTTCGACAGCTATTTGATCAAGCCCGAATTTCAGAGCACCATTGAGGCACATGCCAAGTACTTGACAGCCAACAAGTCGCGCAAGTTGGCTATTGAAGGACATACCGACGAACGCGGTGGCCGTGAGTACAACCTCGCTTTGGGGCAAAAACGATCTGAAGCGGTGCGCCGGGCGCTGGGACTGCTCGGTGTCGGGGACGCCCAAGTGGAAGCCGTGAGTTTTGGCAAGGAAAAGCCTGTCGCTTCGGGCGCCGATGAAGATTCCATGGCCAAAAATCGTCGTGCTGAGATCAACTACCGTTAATCCGGCATTTAAACTGTGAACATGTTCAAAGCTGCCGCTGCTGTTGTGGCTTGCGTGCTGGCGTTCAATGCGAATGCGGCTCTGTTTGAAGACGATGAGGCGCGCAGAGCCATCCTCGATTTACGAAAAAAGGTCGATACGTCGCAGCAACGTACCACGGATGACCTGAGAAAAGTCAATGATGACAATGCCCAGATGCGTCGCAGCGTGCTTGATTTGTCCAACCAGATTGAGGCGCTGCGAAACGAGATGGCCATACTGCGTGGACAGAACGAGCAGCTGACCCGGGGTGTTTCTGATGTGCAGCGCAACCAGAAAGACCTTACGCAGGGCGTTGACGAGCGCTTGCGAAAGTTTGAGCCTGCCCAGGTCACGGTAGATGGCAAGGAGTTTGTGGCGGAGTTGGCCGAAAAGCAGCAATTCGAGGCTGCACTGGCGACCCTTCGCACGGGTGACTTTGCAGCTGCCCAAACAAGTTTCGTGGCCTTCATGAAACGCTACCCACAAAGCGGCTACAAATCTTCTTCGCTGTTCTGGTTGGGCAACGCCCAGTATGCATTGCGCGATTATCGGGAGGCTGTGGTGAATTTTCGCACTCTGGTCGCGGCTGAACCCGATCATTTACGCGCACCGGAAGCGCTGTTGTCGATGGCCAACTGTCAGGTGGAGCTCAAGGACGCCAAGTCGGCTCGTAAGACGTTGGGTGACCTCGTAAAAGCCTATCCGCAGTCTGAAGCCGCCTCTGTAGCCAAAGAGCGCCTGGCCAAGCTAAAGTAGCCATTGGACCCAGTTGGGTCTGGGGTTTCCGTTCCCACTTAAAATCCGGGAATGGAAATTTCCGGCCTCACCACGCTCACCACTCAGGTTCTCTGGGCGGCATTCATTCTTTCAATGATTTTTGGCGCCATCGTTCAGCGCACCCATTTTTGTACCATGGGGGCCGTCGGCGATATCGTGAACATGGGAGACTGGACGCGCATGCGCATGTGGGGCATGGCGATTGGCGTCGCCATGATCGGTTTTTTTGGCATGGCGGCAGCAGGCCTGATTGATCCCGACAAAACGCTGTACGCCTCCAGCCGCTTCATTTGGCTCTCCGCGCTCGTGGGTGGTTTGATGTTCGGCTTCGGTATGGTTCTCTCTTCTGGTTGCGGCAGCAAGACGCTGGTGCGCATTGGAGGCGGCAGTCTCAAATCACTGGTAGTTTTTGCCATCATGGGGATTGCTGGCTTTGCCACGCTCAAAGGCATTACCGCCGTCGCCCGTGTGGCCACTGTAGACCGGGTAGCGATTGATTTCACGGTCAATGCCACGCTACCCAACTGGCTCGCCAGCGCACTGGGTGTAGCGCCGACCACTGCCGGACTGGGTCTGGCCTTGCTGATTGGATTGACACTGATCGTCTGGGCCTTGTGCGGCAAGGATTTTCGCAGCTTCGACAATTTGCTGGCGGGCTTGGGGATTGGCGCCGTGGTGACAGCCATGTGGTGGGTGAGTGGCTCGCTGGGCCATGTGGCTGAGCATCCTGAAACCCTGCAGGAGGTCTTTGTCGGCACCAATACCGGCAAGGCAGAAGCCATGAGCTTTGTGGCGCCCATGGCTTACACACTGGACTGGCTCATGTTTTTTAGCGACAAGAGCAAAGTCCTCACACTGGGTATCGTGTCGGTGTTTGGTGTCGTGCTCGGTTCAGCTGCGCATGCTTTGGTGACGCGTAGTTTTCGTTGGGAGGGTTTTCGCGACGTACAGGACACCGCCAACCACTTGGTTGGTGCCACATTGATGGGCGTAGGCGGTGTGGCCGCCGTGGGCTGCACAATTGGGCAGGGACTGTCTGGCATCTCGACCCTGAGTGCCACGAGCTTTGTGGCCGTGGCAGCCATAGTGATGGGCTGCGTTGCAGGCTTGAAATACCAGATATGGCAGATTGAGCGCTCACTCTGAAAAGCGCCCCAAAGGCAACAACATGACATATGTGGCAGAGATAATTCCCGCCGATCTTGATCGGCGTTTTGGTAGTCTTGCGCGGCTCTATGGTGCGGCAGGCGCTCAGAGGATACGCGCTGCGCACATTGTGGTGGTGGGTTTGGGCGGTGTTGGCTCATGGGCAGCAGAAGCCGCCGCGCGTAGCGGGGTGGCCCGCCTGACACTGGTCGATCTTGACCACATTGCCGAATCCAACATCAACCGCCAGGTGCATGCACTTGACAACACCTTGGGTCAGGCCAAAGTCCACGCCATGCGCGAACGCATCGCCCGGATCAATCCGTCTTGCAAGGTCGACTGCATCGAAGAGTTTGTTGATGCAGTCAATTGGCCAGACGTTCTAGGGTTAGGCGGTGGGTTTGATTACGCGCAACTGGCTGTGATCGATGCCTGTGACCAGGTCAGGGCCAAGACCGCCATGGCGGCTTGGGCCATCAGGCGCAAGGCCACCCTGATCAGCGTTGGCGCTGCGGGTGGCAAGCGGCTCGCTCACCGCGTTGACATTGAAGATGTGTCCTTGGTGACACACGACCCCTTGCTGGCGCAGATGCGCTACCGACTGCGTAAAGAGCATGGCGCCTCCCGCCAGGGGCAAATTGGCGTGGCTTGTGTTTTTAGCAGGGAAGCCGTGCTGCAACCCGCCGCAGTGAAAGCCTTGGATCCGCAAGAAATTTGTGCCTTGGACACCCTTGAAACGCCAGGCGATGCAGCAACGCAGAGCGATGGCAGCCTCAATTGCCACGGCTATGGATCGGTCGTTAGTGTCACGTCCACGTTCGGTCTGTGCGCAGCCGGTTGGGTTCTCAGCAAAATTGCTGGATAGTTTTTAAAACGCCTCAAAATTGACGCTATAATTTGAGGCTGTGCTGCAGACGATGTAGTGCAAACCAAGAGAAATCTTGGGACCTTAGCTCAGTTGGTAGAGCAGCGGACTTTTAATCCGTTTGTCGCGGGTTCGACCCCCGCAGGTCCCACCATTGATTTCACGGGTTCTTAGCTCAGCTGGTAGAGCAGCGGACTTTTAATCCGTTTGTCGCGGGTTCGACCCCCGCAGAACCCACCAGCATTAATTTTTCATTCAAATAAATTTTGAACCGATGCGGTTCTGAAATTTATTTCAGTGCTTAGATTTTTATCGTGCCGTTATTCAACGAGCAGTTTCACACTCAAACAGATTTCCCCAACAGGGGGATTGCCAGTTGCGCTTGTCTGGCCACACGAATGCAATCTTTCATGTGTTCCTCGCCAAGGTAGCGAATCGCTGAATAGCCCACGGCCGCCGCGACGACTTGTCCGGCAAACGGTATGTATTTGGCCAGCTGCTTGGTCGTTAGCCGTAGCCCTATTTTGGTGGCGGCTTTGAGAACCAACTCGCGGCTGATGAACTTGCCAATCAGTACCGATCCCACCACGGTCACGGCTTTTTGAACCTGGTCGCGTTTTTTGGGATCGAGCAGGTCGAGTTGGCCAGGTGTCAAGCCAAACTCTTTGTTGATCTCGGGGATCAGCTTTGAAAGCATGGCCGCATCTACCGCCCAGTCGAGGCCGGGAACCGGCATGGCACTGGCTGCTGCTGCCACCATGGCGCGCTTGTTGAGCAGCTTGCGGCTGCGTTTGACAGCGGCCGCAAGGGCGGCATCTTCAGCCGCCATGTGCAGGGCAGTGGGCATGATTTAAAACCCTTTCAAGCTTGTGAAAATCCGATGGAGCGTCCGGTCTAGCTTGACACCCCATCGTATAAATCCATTTACGCCGTGGCTGTCTCAATCTGCTCGGTCAGCTCCAGCCAGCGCTCTTCCAGCGTGCCCAGGTCGTTTTCAATCGCCTTCAGGCGTTTGCCCGTCTGGGCAATTTCTGCAGCGGCAGTGGCGGTGGTGAGTAGCGTTTGCAGGCTGCCCTGCTCGCGGGTGAGCGCCTGCATCTGCCGGTCTATGGTGTCCAGCTCCTGGCGCAGCGGCTTGGACGCATCGGATTGCTGCTGGCGACGCTGGGCTTCATCTTTTTTAGTGGATGCGTTTTTGGAGTCTGAAGTGCTTGCGGCTTTTACCGGTTCAGCGGCCACAACTTTGGCTGCAATGGCGGCCGGCTTGGCCGCATTGTTGGTCGATTTTTTAGCTTCTTCGCGTTGACGCTTGGCTTCATCGAGCAGGTAACGCTGGTAGTCGTCCAGGTCGCCGTCGAATGGGGCCACGCCGCCGCGCGACACCATCCAGAATTCGTCGCAGACGGCACGCAGCAGCGCGCGGTCGTGGCTGACCAGCATCACAGTGCCTTCAAATTCATTGAGCGCCATGGACAGCGCTTCGCGGGTGGCTAGATCCAGGTGATTGGTTGGCTCATCAAGCAGCAGCAGGTTGGGGCGCTGCCAGACAATCATGCACAGCACCAGCCGGGCTTTTTCGCCGCCGCTCATGCTGCCGACGGCCTGCTTGACCATGTCGCCACC
>Ga0123337_10001254_pt1 | contig 33858 bp, 37 predicted proteins | sample frozenSSSSmetaG_FD_89792 | JGI IMG/M metagenome (GOLD analysis project Ga0123337, IMG submission 89792) | Glacier valley bacterial and archeal communities from Borup Fiord, Nunavut, Canada, to study Microbial Dark Matter (Phase II) -... | ecosystem: Environmental > Aquatic > Freshwater > Ice >...
AGTATTAGATTAGATCACGGTGCCTCGCGTTCATGAAATGTGAAAGCGGCGGTGGGAAAATAGGTGCACGAGCCTCATGGTACCTCGAGGGGGGCAAATACTAAATGCCACCCACTGTATGTATGTACCGTACCTACCTACCTATGTACTCTATCACGAACTCGTAAGCCCAGACCTCGCTTCACACAAATCTAGTGTCCACTTCACTATGTCTGGCTTTGACGAAACAGCGAATCATTAATGGCGAACCTTTTCTGGAGGAACTCGTATTTGCTCCTCGCATACTGTTATTGTTATGTCATGGGGATCGTGACTAACAAGGTGTATTTGGGTTTCAGAGGTAGAGGTCGATACATAATGCGATAATGCGTTGAGGCTCTACAGATGTACATACCCAACACCTATGACTATCGATCGCGACTCGTGTAGATTGTAGACAAGGAACTCGAATAGGCGCATTCAAGATATGGTAGAAGAATGCGATGTTCTGCAACAAAGAAAAACATAGATCGCATGGACGAGGCTGTATTCATCTGAAATCCTCTTTATGACTGTGCTGTGTTTATCTACAACTCTCATGTCAGTAGCCAAGAGATCTACGTGAGGATGACGCGTCTACGTTTAAAACGCCAATAATAATCATCTCATCCAATGCTGGTCAACCCATTACTGAATGTACTCCTTCAGTCCCCTAAGCCTCTCCTTGGCCGTGTCAAGAATATCATCATTCTTGCAAACAGCGAATCTCAGATAGTCCTCAGCCAAATGTGCGTTTCCATCCGTGTAGAACTCCGTCGGAGGAATGGCTGCCACTCCAACCTCATGGATCAAGAACCACGCCAGCTTGAAATCCCTTGGCCTCTCGGCCACATGTGCTGGGAATGGGTAATCCTCTGGCAGTTTCACCTTGTTGAAGTTGACGAGCACGAAGTATCCGCCTTCCGGCTCAGAATACGGCAGACCAAGCTCGTCCCAGATGGCGTTGAAGCGGTCCATCTTCCCCTTCATCTCGGCCTTTGCCTCGTCCCAGAAACCATTCTTATCGGCTTCATTGAAGCCAATGGCACAAGCTTCTTGGAGAGGCGATACAGAGCTGTAGCAGATGCGAGTATGTGCCGCCGCCACGTATTTGATCAAATGAGCAGGGCCGATAAGCCAGCCAACACGCCAGCCGGTGGCGTAGAAATTCTTGCCGGCAGAGCCGACAGTAAGTGTCAAGCGTTCGATTTCTGGAGAGAGAGTGGCGATGCGGGTGAATGGAACGTAGAAAAGACGATCATAGACTTCATCGGACAGGATGATAACGTTGTTCTTCACACACAACTCGCCGATTTTGAGGAGCTCCTCCTTCGAGAACACTTTGCCAATTGGGTTATGCGGTGTGTTTAGGACGATCATCTTCGTCTTTGGTGTGAAAGCAGCTTCAAGCTCTGCGAAATCGATCGTCCATTCGCCTGCAGACGAGGTCTCGGTTGCGCCCTTTGGTGGTGGATGAAGTGGAACGTATACGACCTTGCCGCCGGGCATGGCAATATTGCTGATATATTGGTCGAAGAATGGCTCAAAAACGATCACCTCGTCTCCTTCCTCGATAAAGCCCATAAAAGCACTGAGCATGCCTGAGCATGAGTTAGCAAATGTAACTGTATGCGCTATCAGAATTGGCAATCCGTACCCTCGTTCGCGCCAGTAGTAATGGTGACCTCAGTGACTGGGTCCAGTTTCCTGCCCCATAATGGTGAATAAGCATCCGCGATGGCCTTCTTCAGAGTCGGACGGCCCGTGGTGGGAGAATATTGGTTGCATTCCACTCTGTCCAGAGCCGCTTTGGCAGCATCTGTAATGAACTTCGGTGGGTTATATCCAAAGAAGCCTTGGCCCATATTCACAATTGGTTGCTTCGGGGATGCGGCGGCAGCTTCGTTAACAATGGTCCTGGGTCACGGTCAGTCTGAGCACAGTAGGGTAGCATAACTGCGCCATTGAGGAGACGGAGGAGACTCACCAAACATCTTGTCTGTCTCCAGAGACTCGTGCTGCAGGTTGCAGCTTCGCCCTATTGTCCATTGTGAAGCTGAAGCTTCTCGCTACTTGGTTGCGAGAAGGTCTATATGTTAAAAAGCGCGAAAGAGCTGGAGACCTTGTACACAGTTTCATGAACGGACTTCTGTATATGCGCGGCGCAAAGAGAGTAAACAAGACTGACGGAGATGAGAAGAGACGACGAGAAGTGAGAAGAGATGAGCCGAGATGAGATGAGAACAGAACATCAACTACTCAACCTCAACTGTCAGAATGGATATATGGTGGATATATAGGTAGGTGAGTAATCGCAAGGAGGCTCGACGATATCCATGGGGGGCCACTTACGGCCCAAGTAAATTCACCTTGTGCCTCGTCTGTCGTCGAGGTAGCAACTCAATTGGCTGGAGGGAGCTTTTGCGCCATACCTTGGGCCCAGGGTTGGCGGGGCAAAAGTCCCGCTCGGAGCCGGAATCGGTGACACTAGCGGCCACAGCTTGCCGGGTACCAACATCCCGTCACCGTCCACCGTCAGCCTTGCGTGGTGCTGAAAGGAAAGGCTGAAGAACTTCTGAAGCATCATCACTCCATCGCCCACTCCATCGAGTATCGAGTATCGAGTATCGGCATCTCTTGTATATACCACCATCTGGACACACTGAGCCTTGCTCTTTGCCGCCTTCCAATCCTCCTTGTACATTGTGCAATGCATTGATTTGTTCAGCACCGCACGCGATACCCCTTCCTAGCCTTTGATTTTACCAGCACATCCGGAAACAGACCTCAATGACATCTGTCGACATGGCAAGCACGGCCACACCTCTTCCAGCCAGGCAGGAAAAGCCCTTCTACTTGACCATACGCTTCACTACCTCCCTTTCCGACCTCGAGCTCGACATAGCACATCCCAGCCGCACCACGATCGTACAGCTCAAACACCAAATCCGCTCTTCCCTCCCCCCCGAGTTCTCCAGCAACCGTCTCCGTCTCATCTACTCCGGCCGGCTTCTTCAAGACGGCTCCCATCTCAACGCTGTCCTCAAGCCACCACCCCCTCCACCGCCATCCGATGCCAAAGGCAAGGCCCCAGAACTCCCTCCCCAACGTATCTACGTCAACTGCTCCATCGGGGACCCGCTAGCGGCATCAGAGCTCGCCGAGGAAAGCAGCAGCGCCCGTATTCCGTCCCCGCTGACAACCACACTCCCTCCTGCGCCAGCCGCACCACAGCCTCGTGGGTTCGACCGCCTCCTGACATCATCATTCACGCCTGCCGAGGTCTCTGCGCTGCGGCTTCAATTCCTGGCTGTGCAGGCATCCATGCATACTCCGGATACGATGCCATCTCCCACCACGCTTCGGCGGCTGGAAGATGCCTGGCTGGATGACAATGGCAATGAAGGAAGCGAGGCACGTGCAGATGCTGAATCAGGGGCGCTAGACGACTTTCTCTGGGGAAATGTCATGGGGTTTCTGTGGCCGTTGGGGGCACTGGGATGGCTAGGGAGAGAGGATGGCGTCTGGAGCGAACGGAAGAGGATGGCCGTGTGGACTGGTGTGATGCTGGGGATTATTTTTGGGGTCATGAAACAAATGTCTTGAAGGTCTGGGGAATGCAGACATGGACGATTGAGCCAACTGTAAGACGAGGAAGTGGCAGAGGAGAAAGATATGATTAAGCCATATCTGGCCACCATACCCCAGTTTTCCTCTCCTTGTCAAGGAAAGAACATCAACATTGAGAACGACAAATGAGACCAAGACATATAAAGAACAATCGAAGTCTGGATTCCCCAAATCTCCTCATTATCGCCATCATCAATTCTGCGCTTCATTGAGTTCCCTCAATTCCGCCACCAACTTCTCAGTTTTCTGGAGTTCTCGTTTCTCCCTTTCTAGCAGATCCTGCGACTGGAGCCACTGACGCTCCAATAATCGTCTCTGATGCTCAAGCAACAAGAGCTCCAAAGTCAACTGCACGATCTGATCGAACTCGTCCAAAGTGAAGCCTCGGATGTCAATGCCGTGAAGAGCAGGGATGAGAAGATCCACATCTGCCCAGTTCCAATCTGGGCCGCCAAATCGCCGGGCATGCTCGACGGCGATGTCGCCAAGTGTGACTCTGCGGCGCAGGAGGGGGCGGTGGCGGGTTGCGTGGCGGTAGATGAGGCTGATGATGAAAGAGAGACGGAAGACGAGGTTCATGAGGATCTCATCGATGTCGCCATTGGCGTGGGCGACGGGGTCGATGAAGAGATTGTTGAGGAAGGCCCAGACTAGGCTCCAGGCTATGGTTTCGAGGAGGATGGAAAAGTTGTTTGTGAGGAGACCCATTGTGGGTGGTAGGGACGGGACGGAACAGATGCTGGACTATGGGAAGGAAGATGAGTGGCTGAGACGGATGTCGTGAGGCTGGATAGAGGTAAATCGACTTTAGGACAGTCTAGGATGCGCATGGTTGTCAGTAGACTCACGGATTGGTTTTTTGTTCTTCTTGTGTGGGCACTATGCAATACGAGGAGGGAGAAGAGGTGCAATCACAGAGAAAGGCGTTGAAAATGCTCTGGAAATATGGACTTAGCTCCTAGAGACTAACACAATAGACATAGTGAATAGCCAAGAGGTATGATCTCACGTACCTTGAGATGAAGCAGGTCGTCAGCAGTAACTGATGATGCGTGCTTGATATGCCAGAGATGGACGAGGCATAAGAGACGAGCACGGAAGACAAAACTCTGCAATTGGGATGATTTCCTCCATCAACAGGGCAAGCGCAGGAGGCTTCTTAAGTTCTTGCTGATTTGGACATCTAAATGCTCCTTCCGTCTGGCAATACGCACAACACAAGCACCGTTATGCAGAAGCGAGATTCCTCTCAAAACGTGAAAATACTACTATCGAAGACTTCACTTCCATGTCCAAATCCTCTACTAAGTCTGGAACCAGGCGAGACATGAAGATCTCTATGCCATGATGCTCTGCCTGCTGCTCAGGAGGAGAAGCCAGGTGTCGACGTTCGTACAGCACTCACGAGATCCCCCTTTTCGCCGCCCTCTCACTTCCAAGTCCTGCTTTTCCAGCAGTTGTGACGAACACTTCGGGTCTGCCATCTTTTTCTTTCTTGTTTGCAAGACACACAGAACAGTTGTACGGTGTCTGTTGGTTGTTTGGTGGCATATGTCAGTGGTCACTGTCGTCCAGATGATTTGGTGAGACAGTGCTTGCTTGTGACTTGAAACGGCGAAATTGCAAGGGATGTATCAGATGTCCTCTTCATATAGACTAGGGGATTAGGAATAAGAGATATAATAAGAGATATAATAAGAGATATAATAATAATATAGCAATATATATAACATACAACATATAATATAAGTCTAGTTTCTTCTTAGTCCTTCTCGTGCATTCTGGACTTCTGGTGCCAGGCTTGGTAAGCCGTAAGCTGGTTACAGCCGGGAGATCTGCCAACTCTATCTAGCTTTAGCGAATGAGCAGGGCTGCAGCAAGGCACAACAGACTCACAGCCTCGAGTTTCAAGGTGCACGCCAATTCCGCATGATGCAACTTAAAACCACCATGATGAGTGACGCTTGATGCTCGAAGCTTGACGCAACCGGCCACCAAGCCACCCACGACCCTTCACTTCCCTTCGCCACCAACCTCTACCTCTTCATTCCTTCGTTCCTTCATTCGTTCGAGCCTTCACTTCGCCTTGAGAGAGAAATCTGTACCATACTTATATACTTATCACGCCCCGCAGTGCGGCGTACCTATCTTACTCTGCCTACCAAACGCTCTTTGACGACGACGATTACCTTCGACCATTTCACAATTGATGCATCTCGGCTTCCAAGTTCGGCCCATATCGAAATCCGCGACACACTCGCTTCGAACTGGACTGGGAGAAACATCATACAGTCTGAACGACAATCACACAACTATAAGTACCCCGCCGCAATCCCGAGACCACCACATCAAAGCACCACACACAGAACGAAACAACACGGAACAAAACAATCATGAGCGACACCCCAGGCGAACAAGGTGCTTCCGAGCACAACATGAACCAGCCCGCCACGACTGTCGACATACCCGAAGAGGCCGAGTTCGAGCTTCCTAGATTCACACCTGGCGAGAATCAGAGCGCACTGCCTCCACACATCGCAGCGCGCTTTTACAGGCCGACGAACAATCGTCGCAAGTCATCGGCCGCATCGTCACGACGCAACTCCATATCATCCGTGCATTCACATCAGTCCCACGTCTCCAATCGCTCATATCATGGAGGGCCACAGAGCAACCATGTCGCGCAACATCTGCGCCGCGCTTCCATCATTGAAGGTCGGAAAGCAAGGCTCGCGGACCGCGCCGCCCATGCAGAGAAGGTACGGCTCCGAGCAGCGCTGGCCAAGGCGGCGCCTCGAAGCTCAACCAACTCCGAAGAGCGAGCGTTGGCGGCACAGCAGGCCCGCGAGAAGAACCTGGCCGAGATTGTTGCGAATTGTGCGGAAGAGGTCAAGCGCGCGAAAGGTATTGCGGAAAGCATGAAGGAGAAGCGCGAGGCCGAAGGCAGGAAATTGCGCAAGGATATGGAGGAGAAGCTGGCAGAGGCGGAGAAGAGACGGGAAGAGATTCTCAATCGCGGACATGGCAGGCGCGGAAGGACGTTTAGCATGGGGAGAGATGCGCCACTTAGAGCAAATAAGAGCCTCTCACCCATGCTCGAGGTCTCAGAGCCTATGTCGGAAGCTACAGCAGCTAGCCGGATACAGAACTGTTGGAGGACTCACACGCGCTGGAATGCCCTCAAGAGCTTCGCAGATCTCGGCCTTACCATTGAAAAAGTCGGGGATACCTCTTTTGAAGATGTCGTGACTCTACTCGCCCAGGAGAAGGTCCTCATAAGTACTGCTCAGATACTGAGTATCTGTGGACTCAAAGAGGGGGAGAGCGGATCTGTAAATGAAATGACCGCAGTGCGGACGTTTCTCAGCGCGTTTCTCATTCTCGGACATCCAACTCAGGTCTTGAGCAGCAAGGGAGATAATGGGGACCTGGAGCAGGTAGGTGTCGCTCCCGGCGCGCCAATGCGCCGTGATGACCTTGCTAATCCACAATTGCAGGAGCTTGTTGCGAAGGCCGGGGCGTTGCTGATATGTTTCGAAAACGTCCTATCACGGTTGACGGCTTTCAATAACTACACGCCCCCGCCCGCCCAACTCGCTCCATTGTCCGAATCGTATGCGGCGTTCTACAACGCCTTCATCGCGTGGAAGGCTCGTGACTCAAACACGTTGGTTGACATGATGGTTCTCCAGTTTGTGGAACTTGATGCTATATGGCAGACTGTCCAAGGTAGCACGGAGGAAGCGGTAACCAGTTCATACCGAGATGGCATTCGTGAGAACCAACTGAAACTTATGGTAAGGATCAAGAGGCTAGCAGGCCCTGTGGCGGGCAAGCGTCTTATTACAAATGCCATCAGAGAAGCCCGAAAAGCCAGAGCCACCAAGCCGACGGGAGACTCACGTCCGAGAGCTGCTGCGGAAAGTTCAACACCGGCGCCTTCGCTGGAAGATCTTGGCAAGTCTGAGGAAGTGGTCGAGAAGCACCTCCAAACGTTGACCCCACCTGCTACTCCTACAAAGGCCTCTATCAACACGCATAACACACAAGCAGAGAGCCTCAGGAATGCCAGTTCGCTTCTTCCTGATAATCGCAATGTTATTCATGAGCTAGCGATCAACAAAGAATACCGCATGGCGATGGAAGATTGCCTCGAACAACGCAGCATGATTAATGGAGCAATTTTCGATGCGATGCGCCGCGAACTCGGTGCCGGCAACATTGATCCATGGATTCTTGCTATGGCTGAAAATATCAAGGGCAAGCTTCAAAGACTGGTGCAACTGCAGCCTGGCTCCTCGATGTACAACTTGATAACCGGAGTCTTGGATCTCGACGTCATCAGCCAAGAGCTGCAGGCTGGTGGATTCTCATTTGAGAAGTTCTTCTCCTTCATGGGCAATATTGTGCCTAAACTTTGCGCCCCAATCCGCGACGAGGAAGCCAAGGACTTGGTGCAGAATAAGCTTCAAAACGGCGATCTGGTCACTCGACTTGAGGCTCTGATGCATTTCATCGACGTGATGCAGCTCGATTATGCCAATTTCATACTATCGGGATCGTCGCCAGAACTCATCAAGCATGCAACACCATATGAGCAGAAGTGCTTCGCAGACAATCTTGATCAGGGCGTTCATTCACTCCAATACACTGAACAATGGTGGACTAAGGCGAGAGAGAAGGTCTTAGCGGAGACCGCGAGGAGAGATCCAGAGGGCATCAATCTCCCAAGGAGTCGTCCGACGGCGGACAAGTTCTATTCCCAGATGCTGGTCGACGTCTTCACGGACGTTAGCCAGGATTCAGGTCCTCAGATCCCAGAAACCCTCTTGCTTGACATGAAGCGCATCGAGAGGATCCGGGCCGACATCTTGCGTATTATCTGCGCCGGTGCCGTACTGCTGCAGGCGAAGAATCTGATGAAGCGCGATGTGCGGAGCCAATGGAAGACCGAGGCCTCTCGCATCATCAGCGTTCTCGAGGGCGCGAAGACCGCCGAGGCGGCCAAGGAGGGTATCCAAGCCGCGCTCGAATCATGCCGGAGCATGCCCATGGCAACAAAGGCCCATCTCAAGGAGTTCGTGCGCAAGGCCGCCGAGAACACGTACGAGGTCGGCCTCACGGCTGCGACGGTGACGAACCCCGTCATGCGACTCCTCCTCACGAGGGTGCGAGCTCATATCTTAGGCCGCATATCGGCCATCACGACGAGCGAGAAGGTCAGGGCTACGAGCACGGCGAGCGAGAATCTGGCGACCCTGGGACTGCCGGAGTTTGTGGCGCCGATCGGGAAGATCGTGGATGAGATTGCAAGGGTGGGCATGGTGGATAGAGATACGCATGCGCTGTGGTATGAGGATGTGGAGAAGAAGGCAGGCGGGGAACAGAATGGGCTGGCTTAGGGTCATGATGAGGGTTGGTGAGGGTCTGGTGCATTATAGAAATTTGGGATTTGGGGCGTTTGGGGATCTGGCAGATATGATCGTTCATGATGCGGGGTGTGGGTACGGATTGGGGCTGGTCCTGGCTTAGATTCCCCTTGGGTAGGATGGATATTGATTGTATGGGTCAAATTTGGAACTGGCGAGGAGAGTTTTTCGGCGTTTGCGCATGCTGATATGGCATTTCTTGGACATGATAGGGAGCTTCGTATAGATCCAGGCTCGAAGTTTGCGGCAATTCCAGCATTGCTATTCATACTCGGTGCTTTCTCGTGCCTTTGCTGCTTCAAATGTGATTATGATGTGCTTGGTAATTCTTGCTTGTATATATTACAAGGCAGCTCAAGCTCAATAATGCTTGTAACTCCAATCCTAGCAAATATCCGCTTGCTTCCGTCTTCCCATTCTCTTTTGCCTCTGGTATCACATCTCCATCATCTCATCTCCATCATCGTTTTCAGGCGAGGTCCTCGCCAAGACAAGGCTGTTCAGTACAAGGCTGCGGCCTACCCTAACTGGTCCGATAAGCGACAGCCTCCAAGACAAAAAGTTCTCCACGTGATGCCGCGATTAGAGGAAATTTATTTCCTCCGTCCCCAAATAATTGCAGCTCGCAGCAAGACCCTGATATCGACGTCTGTCCGTCGTTCGTCGTGCCATCCTTCACCTTTCTCTCTACGCAAATCTACGAAGGCATTGATCTGGATCAGAGAAGAGGAAGATAAATTGATCTTGAAGGGATTCAGGCATTTTCAACAACTTTCACGAATTCAAGCAATTAGCAGCACACGACAGCACAACACAGCATAGAAGAGAATACACACGGAATATCAAGATACCAAGCAGAAGCAGAAGCAGACGCACTCACAAACACAATGTCGTCCACTAAGCGGAAACTCCCCACCAAGCTCCTTGCACCACAGGTCAAGCAATCCGCACGCACGCCCAGTAAACAGATCCTGTCCGAGGCGCAAGCCGTCGTCGGCCACGGCTCCCTCGACTCCCCATCCCTGCAACCCAACGGCCACACGCCCACGACCGAGACCATCGACGTCTCCAGCGACGCAGCCTCCGACTCCGAAGACCTCGACGACGCAGACCTCTCCGAGCACGACGAAGACGCCGCCAACTTCCGCGCCCCCGGCTCCGACGTCGCGATGGGCGACGCCGACGAGGACGGCGCCCCCGAGCCGACCTTCGGCGACCTCGTGCTCGCGCACACCAGCGAGCCGATCGCCGTGTCGGCGGCCTTCGCGGCGTCCACGGCGCCGAAGTCGAGCGCGCTGGCGCTCGGCCAGTCTACGGGCGCGAGTCTGGGCGTGGCGCTCAGCCAGGCGCTGAAGACGAGCGATGCCGCGCTGCTGGAGAGCTGTCTGCAGACGAGCGACCTGGCTACGATACGCGCGACGATCCAGCGGCTGGCGCCGCCGCTGGCGAGCACGCTGCTGAGCCTGCTGGCGGCGAGGCTGCATAGGAGGCCGGGGAGGGCGGGGAGTCTGATAGTCTGGATCCAGTGGACGCTGGTCACGCATGGGGGGTATATTGCGACGCAGCCGGTGCTGGTGGCGAAGCTGGCGGCGCTGGAGAGGGTGATTGAGGAGAGGGCGAGGGGGCTGCAGGGGCTGTTGATGTTGAAGGGGAAGTTGGACTTGTTGGATGCGCAGATGCAGTTGAGGAGGAGTATGAGGGAGGGGAGGGGGAGGGGGGAGGAGAGCGACGAGGAGGATGGGGTGGTCTATGTGGAGGGAGAGGAGAGTGAGGAGGAGGTCGAGGAGCGTGTGAGGGTCAATGGCGTCCAGAAGGGGAGGGCGCAGAGATTCGAGGATAGTGAGAGCGAGATGAGTGACGAGATGCCGGATACGCTTGGTGAGCGAATTATTGCGGATTCGGACGAGGAGGACGAGGAGGAGGACAGCGACGAGGAGGGGCTGGTGGATGACGAGGCCGAGGAGACGGACGATGACAGTGGCGACGACGAGGAGGCGGAGGTCGATTTCGAGGATGCGGATGAGGAGGAGGAGGATAGCGAGGCAGAGGCCGTCACGGGACGCACGCCGAAGATGCAGAAGGTCGGCGGGATCTTTGGAAGGAGAAATTGAGCGACGGTGCCGCACTGCAAGCGCAAGCTTGAAGATCAAAGTGTCAGAGTCTAGAGGAGAGAGACGAGAGGATTGTGGGGGTTTTTTTTTTCCTGGCGTAATGTGTGCATGGCCTGGCGTTTCTCAGTCTTTCTTGTGTTCTTGTACACGCTGTCGTCGTCGTTCCGATCAGAAAGGAATGAGGGAGAGCCGGTTTATATAGTATATTGTACGGTACTGTGCGCTGCAGTGCTGCAGTGCTGCTGCGTCGCTCGCATGGCATAGGTGGCATAGCATAGATGGGGCGGGAAAAGGACACGAAAGATACTACTTGGCGCATCTCTTTTTCTCCATTCACATGCATGTGTTGTGCTTTTTGGTGACTGTGAGGCAAAGAGATGGTGGGTTACCCTAGTGTTCACCGACAGTAATCGACCATTACTCTCTCTGGGCGGTTTGCCGCTGGGTTGGCTGGCTACTCTGCAGAAGTCGAAGAAGAGCTTTACGCACGCTTGGAGAGAATGTTGTTGAACAGAGACAGACTGAGGAATAGGACTTCGTGAATCAGAGTGGACCTATCAAGGAGGCCCTCGCTGTTGGATCCTGGCTGAGTAGCTTTCGCCTCAACAGGTCGTGTTTTTTTATTACCTGTCAAGGCCTATCAATAGGTATCTACACTGACTAAACAACGATTCGACGAGAGACAGCTTGATTTTTGCTATTAGGCTAAGGTACTCTATAGATGAAAGAACGGAAAATACTAAACCCAGATCGACTAACAACAAACAAACAAATCCAAATAACTCCGATGAATCAAGAAGCAACACAGCAGGCCCTGGAAAAAATGCATATGTGCCAAACAGCCCTATATCGTCTGCTCATTCAAACCTGCGTTTGCATTCGCATTTGCATTTGCCTTCGCATTCACACCTCATCCTCATCCATATCCTCATCCATACCCTCATCCATATCCTCATCCACACCCTCATCCTCACCCTCCTCCTCCTCCTCCTCCTCCTCCTCCTCCTCCTCCTCCTCCTCCTCCTCTTCCTCCTCCTCCTCCTCATCTTCCTCTTCCCCTTCCTTTTCCTCATCCTTCTCCTTTCTCCACGTAATTTCCAGCTTCCACTTCCTTCCCATTAGCCGCTTAACCAACGAGGAATCCTTAATATCATACGCCTGTCCGTCCTTTGGCTGCGTTCCAAAAACACTCAGAATCATCCTATCAACTGGAGCAGCCTTGCCATCAAACTCGGGCAGCGCAGTCCTCGACACTAAGGACTTGATATCTAGCGCATTCACCGCGGGTCCCACATGCGTGGTTATTTCTTGGGTTTTCCCAGTCATCGCCAATGGCCAAATAATAATCTTAGTCATCCGCAGATTTGATCCTACTACTGGTGCCGGTGGTGGCGGCTCGTCTTGCGCTGCAAACACGGCGTAGATGTGGGGCCGGGTGGCATCAGTAGGGTGCCGCACGTGCTGCTGCGCAAGGTCCTCTACGACGAAGCCATAATTCGTGAGCCTGTCTTGATTCTGCATCTCTTGCCTTTGGCCCTGGTTGAACACATACAGGGCAATGTCGTTCCAATCATTCGTCGGAAATGGGCATCTTACGTGTGCTACCACTTTTCTCTTCAGGTTCATCACAATAGCGTGTCGCCCTCCGTGACAAACCATCTTTATACGGCGATTCCACTCCTCCTGAACATCATCATGTTCAAGCGGAATATCACCAGTATTGAAAGCGACAATAAAACGGATACCCCGAGTGCGCAAACGGATATCCTCAGTGGGCCGGGGTGGTGCAGGATCTGGCCCTGTTCCTGCTAGAGCAGCAGCACGAGCCTGAAGGTCCATCACCGCCCCAAGACCTCTCTGTGCCACATCGACCACGTGCGGTCTAGCTGCGTCCACAGCCGCACCCACAGCTGCGCCCATAGCCGCGCCCACAGTGGCTGTTATAGTTCCGCCCATCGTACCAGCAGCCCCAGCAGCCGCTGTTGCGAGCCCTCTCGCCTGATTGGCTAGGTTATTGGCCATCGGATCATTTGCCGCTGCATTAACAAGGTTGTTACGCCACCCCGCAACCATCTCTCCCGGCCTCAGCCCGCCGCCTGGGGGTGGATTTGGCGCCGCTCCTGCTCCCCTTGCCAAGTTGAGTGGTGGTGCAGCGTCAACGACGTCGTCATTGCGGCCGACTGTGCCGACCCCGCCAAGGTTGACCCAGTCGTCTTCCTGGGGAGCTGCATCTGGTGCTGGACCTAGGCCTGGCAGGGGACCACGTTCCGCACCTGTACCGGGCTGCGGAGCTGTGCCACGTCCTGCACCTGCGCCAGGTTGGTCAGGTGTTCCGCTCCCCGCACCAAGACCGGGTCCCGGTTGGGCTGGTTGTTTGGCCTGCCATTCGGCGTATTTTGCCTGTGCCTTTGTGATCTGAATGAGCTGTCTCTCTCGCCTATCGGCAATGGCCTGCATCTTCGGGATGCTATCGCGCCACACCCGATCGAGATTCGGGCCGTGCCACGGCTCCAACAGTAGATTGTTTACCGGCTGGAGAACGTTATTTCGGCTCGCATCAGCCGCCGCGACGGCAGCGGGATTACCCTCGCCAAGGGCGCCAGCGGCTCGCAGACCGGCACGGGTGCGCTTTATTAGCTCGCCCGGGGAGGGGCGGTAACGGTAGATCTGGAAAAGGCATTCAAGAACCAGGCCGCGAATGGTTCTAGAATAGCATGTTACGTTCTCAATCTCTCTGCCAATTGTTTCATGATTATAAGGAGCGGTGAGTTGGGAGTAGAAGCAGTTATCCTCGTTGGGAAAACACTCGCTGCGGTTCAGGACGATGAGTTGCCACATTACACAGCCGATTTGGTAAATGTTTGTGCAGGCGCCATATTTGCGGTCATTGCGGGGTAGTTGCTGCTTTGTGTTAACGGGGCGGCGAGTTTGCTCCTGGAGAGTGTCAATATACAACTTTCAAAACTTGCGACGGATAACATACAGGTGCTCGCCAAGGTACGGTGCCGTTAACGCTATGCTCAAGCAAAAGCGCTGGATCAAATTGCCAATTCTTGGTCATATATTCTGATAATCCAAAATCCGCTATCATCGTCCTTGGAAAGACTCGATGCTCCGCATGGGATTCACGGGGTCCTATGAGACTGTTGCCTGGCTTGAAGTCGAAATGCACAATGCCGCGATTTGTGTTCCATGGGTGAAGATTGCTTTGCGGCTGAGGAACATCTGCCTGTTCATGGCCTTGATCTAACACGGACACTGCTTTCGCAAAACAATGAAATATGGACCAAAGTTCTGCCTCGGGTATCCGCTTTCTACCATTTCTCCTTTTTACTGTCTCTTTATGCAGAAACCCGTCCATAGAGCCGCCGGGGCAGTACTCGATGAATATCCGATGAACCTCTCTCTTCTTTGGGTCTACTTTCGGCTCAGTTCCCAGTCCAACATCACGTTGCACACGTCCATAAAGTTGAGGAAAATGGCGTGAACCCGTTTTCGTCAACTCCTCCAAGAATATTGACTCTTGTCGCAATCCATTATTGTCGGCAGCCTTCGACTGCTTCACAACGATATCTTTAACCTGGGCCTCGACAGAGCCCAGCATAGGGAGTTCCTTGGCTGTATATTTCCAATGCCCTGCAACACCAAAGCCTCCACTTCCAAGAATTCTAACGGCTTTCCAACCTTTGGGAAAACCCTTCTCCCACTTTTCAGCACTCTTAAGCCAGGGGTGGCTTGACTTGTCGACGATTGCGCGTTCAAGCTCTGGGTCAGAGTCAGAGTCGCCGGCAGGTTTACGTTGCCTAGCGCTCTGAACACGATGACGGAGGACTCTGAAGTTCTGGCTGGTCACTGGCGTTTTTCCCCAGCTTCGACCTCGGTAGTTATCCGCGGGGGCTGCAGGGACCGTAGGGGCCATATTTGCGTTGGCAATTGGATTGTGTTAACATGTATTGCAAGACTTGCTAAAGATTGTGGATTCTCTTCGTCATAAGAGTAATGAGCGATAGCTGTAAGGCGATTTCCGGATATTTTCAAATTCACAACTCTTTAACAGTGGCGACCAAGTTGTTCAAGCTCGATGTGAAGTATCTCAAAATAACAGAGCAAGCAACCAGAAATCCCTTCCAACATGGCGATGTTCGAGGGAACGTCTCCAGAGGTCCCTATGAAGCAGCGGAAACAAGGAAAATAAAATGAAAACACAGAACCTTGAGATTCTTTGTATCTGTATGCCGCAAAAAGGCAATCCTTTGAAGGCAAAAAAGCTTCATGATGGCCATTATCCGCATCCGTCAGTTTCGGACGGTGCTCGAACTGCCAAACAAAGGAGGGCTTGAGCACTACAACAAAGATCTCTCCATGCGCAGTTTCTAGAGATTAACGTGACATCTCGAAATATCGACTTACCGCTTCATGCCAAGTTTATGAACATTTTGAGCACATCTTAATTGTACACTTGACAGGTTGGTGCAGTGTCTCTGGCGTCATAGGATGAAAGCAGATGCATCCCGCAAGCGAAGACATCTGCAAAGGAAGCATTCTGCTATATCTTAAGGAGCACATAATATAGCAATTCAACTTGCAACGTTTTCATGATTGACAGGAATCTGTGTGGAGGTAGCAGAGCATTATTGAAGTAAGGAAATCATGGCGATGTGTGTGGTAGGTCGTCGCTGTCCAAATCCAATTCTCACCGCCTGCTATATTTAGCTTTTATGCCACTCAGCGTTTAATATCAGGTGACAGCCAATGGGAAGGGCTGGCCACAGTCCGGTCCGACACTTTTTTCCCAGATCGTGAGAACTTCAGAATAAATATAGTAGTAATAGAAAAATTGTATACTATAATTAACTGGATTAAATGACTTTTATGTAGTCTGATTTAGGCTTAAAATTAAGGGACTGTGGACTGAAAATTTCAGTCTAGTCTTCAAATTTAGGAAGGAAAGAAAGGAGACAAGATCGTATGTTACGATCATGTCGATTAGGTTAAAGTGCTAGATTTAATCTAAAGAAGAAAGAAGAGAACGAGGGGGAAAAGGAGGGAGAGAGAGATCTAGGTATGTATAGGCAGGTTGCGCTCTTAGTGACATAGTGTGTAAGTGTGCAAAGCTTACAAGACTGCCAACGCTTGTTAAAGTGCAAATAGACTAAAGACCTTGGGGAAATAGAGTAATATAATATTTTCTCTACTGTTTATATTGTAGATATAAATTCTAAAAATAATAATAAATATTAAAATTACTCAGAGAGCAATTTTTAACGTGAGTTATCACCTGTTATCATGCACGCAACTACCATTCTAAGTGCTCCCATTTCTAAGAAGCTTTACAAACAGAGGCAGAACAGATGAGATATATTTTGCAATAATGTGTTTTGGATATAATAGATCTTCTTGGTAAACCCGCAATGTTATGAAGAAGTGAGCCACTGTAAATTGATATGCATGGAGCAGAAACTGTGGATATATCATGTCTAACATTGGCTGAGCCACTGTAGTGTATAATTCAGGAACTATAGATCATGTCCCGTCTAAAGAACGTATAGTATAATTCCATGTCATCTCGCGTAAACACAGTCATCAATCATCCCATCAGAAAAGAATCTCCCACCATCCATACCGCCCCACGCGCCCTCTGCTCACACCCGCCTGGAGCGCCACCACCACCAATCATTGTCGCATCTGACTACCACCTCCTTCAACCATACCAGGGCCGCTGCCGGCGCATCTTGCGCCACCCTATGACCAGCATTCTCAATCGCGTAGTAGCTCAGTCCTCTCTCCTCTCTGCCATTGCCCACCGTCTGGCCGTACTGATTCAATAGCGGCACCGTCGGGGGATTGCTGAAGCCCTGTTGTCCATTCCACGTCATATTCTGGATGATTACCTCATTTCCCAGGTATGGAAGCATGTAATCCAGCTTGCCGCTGAAGATATTTACCTTGACGCCGTGGTTGAGGAGAGTGGGGACGACGTTGTAGGCGGGCGGAACTACTGCCAACGTTGGTTCTTTCAGTAGGAAGTTCAGTGTGCCATTGCATGTTTCGAAAGTCACACTAGATGGCGCATGGATAGCTATCTTAACATCGGCGCGGTTGAGATACTCAAGGAATTTTTGATCAGAGTAAAGGCTTGAGTTGCCGACCTCGTCAATGTTGTAGGCTTGGAAGTTTCTCCATAGAGCTTCGTCTGTGTTAACGTAGAAATTATATGCTGCGTCGTAGACGTCGCATTGCCCGTAGCATGCGGTGCCGTTGATGACGAACTCGAGGCGTTCGACAGTGTTGGTGCCGCCGTTGTTGAAGTCGCAATAGTCGGCATTGTAGTCAGGTGGGTCACTCTGGTTGGTGAGTGGAGGGTAGCTTGGGAGAGTGATGGGACCACTTGGTGGGTAGGTCACCTGAGCGCGGACAGCTGCGTAGCCGCAGTCTTGATCCGCTTGTTCGAGAACATCGAAGAACTGTTCAGGACTGCAGCGTGTTAGCATGGCTCATATCAAAGGAAAGTGCTGAAAACCTACATGTTTGTTCCGTAGTTTGAGCGGTGGGCCCCAATGTATGGTACTGCTATAGCACTGCCCAAGCTGGAAGGGTTTCCCCAGTATGCATTACCAAGACTGAGGGACGAAAGAGTAATATTCAAAGCACTGCTCTGCTGGTAAAGCGCTTCAGCAATGTAAGGGAGAAACGAGCCAGCCATACTTTCGCCCATAAGATGGATTTTCTTGTTCCTCATGTTCGGGAATGTCTCAAAGAACGAGCTGAGCCATTGGACAGTCGCAGCATTGTCGTCCACGGTGTCAGTATTATTGGTTACCGAGCCAACACTAAAACCAGTTCCAATGGGTTGGTCAAGATAGAGAACATTTGCTGCTTTGGTCCAGGAATACTGGTTGCGCTGCGGAGTCGCGGAAGTTGTCGGGAAAGTGATGGGCCCGTGGATTTTGAAGAGTCCGATGAGGGAACTGCAAGCTGGCCCGCCATTGAACCAGATGATCAGGTCGTCTTTGCCCGCCCACGTCTCCGATTCCCAAAGCCAGAAATAGAGGGAATCGCTGCCGTAATTCCCGCCAATTGGTAGATTACCAGCCCAGGACTTGGGGACAGAAAAGTGGACGTCAGGGAGTTTTTTGACTCGGTATGCTAGAAAAAAAGGTTATCAGAAGCAATTTTAAATCATGACGCAACAGGGAATAAAAGTCCTTACGATCAGCAGCATTATTGCCGCCCCATTCCCCTCCGCTGGGAACAGCAAGAACCTTGCAAAGCATAAGCGCACCAAGCGCGAGCATGCGGAACGTCATCATCTCGTCTTCTAAATCGAATCTCCAGCGATAATCCTAGAGAAGAATTGTAGGATGATTTCCAGGGAGTAAAACAAGAATGACAACGTAAAAAGGGAGAAACGAAGAGGTTCTTAAATCCTTCTAGAAAAAACATTTCGGAGATTCCGTACCCCATCGCCATCGTGGGCGGGAGAATGGAATGTGTTTGTCTGCCGTATAGTGCAGTAGTACTTGCAGGACAATCGTAAGGTCTTGGCGAGACAATGTCCTGCATGGAGAGAACATTCTTTCGCAAGGGGAACAATACTAAGCAGAACAAGCTAAAAACACCACACTGAGCTTCGGACGCAACAAAATGACGGAATTACTCTGAAGGAGATAGGAAGGAGCGGGATAGTGTATGTGTTTGTACAAGCCCATACTGCACGTGTGCCTACTATCCTCTCGTCTGGGATGATACTGCTTGAGCGGTCTGGCAATAAAAAGTGAACTCACACTCTGTATGTCCGGCATGTCTCAAATGTCTCGCATGTCTTCCATGAAGTCACTGGCAGACACGACTTGTCAGAACAAAATGTTTCGCAAACGAACATGTCCAGGAATAAAGAGAGCAGAAGTATCACGCAGGCCACACTTGGAATGATTGGAAATGCCAATTTGGTAGGCCATTATGGCATCTTAGCCCGCAAGATTTTGAACGACAACTTACATGCAAAGCAAAGCAAATGGGTATAATATAAAGCGCCTGCCAAGCAAAATTGGAGCCACATTTTGCCACCTCCAACACACACGCATCTCTGTATGCAGCTTTCTGAAGAGAACAATCACAACGCTCCCACCGCTGGCATGCCGAAAGCCTGAAGTTTTGTGAACATGGCATGTTCCTTCTTTCCAGCCTTGAAAGAATCAATATTCGTCCTCCTCAGTCTTCGTAGCCACCATAACTTCGATATCTGGAATATCTTTGGGATTGCACCCACGGCTGGTGATAGGTGCTGTAATCTCTGCGACCGCTCAAGCCAAGCTCAGATGCCACATTGACATAGCCATCCTCATTCTTGTGACCATGCTTGCTAATCTTCCTCACCGTCTCCTCGTCGCCTTTCCATGGCGTGCGGCAGTAGACGCATTTGACTTCGCCAGGCTTGCTCTTAGCCCATTGCTCAAAACACGCCCTATGGATATTGTTTCCACATGCAGCTTTACACCAAAGAATGTCATCGCCAGCCTCAAATTCCATAACGCATACCGGACAATCGCCCTCGATGGGCTTGCGCTTGCCAGCATGTGATTTGTCTTCTGAAGAGCCATCAGATGACTGAGGAGTGACAGGGGCATTTGCGAATATCTCTGCAAGCTCAGTGGTGAGGAAAGCCAGTTGATACTGAAGATGCTCCGGCGCTTTCAGGACGTTGACGAGGACCTGAAATACCCGTTAGTATACAATGACCTTTAAAATTCATGCTCGAGAAGTACTTACGTAGATGATGTGCTTGCACTGATTGCCCTTCTGTGACGCATCTGGACAGGTACAGCTGGGCTTCTTGCTAATTGTAACTTGATAAATATTTCCCGTTGTGCCTGCGATGCCGAACACCTCCTCCTCATGTGTTCCACCTGCACTGATCTTCCTCTCGCGATCAATCAGGAACATTCTCTGAGACACTGCACGCTCTAAGCGCTCCAAATAGTTTTGTGGCGGGTGGGAACGGAATTGCCGCAATCTCTTTTCGACCGGCTCCCCTTTCTCGCCCTTTTTGGCCTTTGGCTTTGAGACTGTGCTCTTGGAGTTTGCTCCAGACAACGCCCTGTTGGCAATGGATGCAGCATACTCGTCGTCGGAACCATCAGGAATAGTTACGACTTCCCGCTTTCTCTTCTTTGATGGCGTAGCCTGGGAGAAGGCAGCACGGTCGAAGCCATCGTCGGCAATAGCAATGGCGGAAGAAGGAGTTCCACCGAGTATATGCACATCTGAGTAAGTCGCACTAGTCTTCGTTGAGGAGCCCTTTTTTCGAGACTGGCTGAATGATGCTGTTGTCCGAGCTCTACTACTTGGGGTTGTGTATGACATCTTGGCCGCCCCTCAATTCACAGGGTCCGTGATGCAGCTCAGGACAATGAAACTTGCCGTCGAAAGATTTGTCTGACGAGGGAGAGTTGTAATGCAGCAGAGTGAAAAATTGCCAAGGAGCGATGAGCATAGACATCAAATGAAAGATGGTTGATGTTGTTTGAGCTTCGGGAGTGTTTACGTTGTGGCGTCACCTATAGGAACCAGGGAGGTTCACGAATCGCGAATCGCGAATCAAGCGCCGGATCACGTGATCTCTTTAACTCCAAAATTCCACATATATCTCGAAGGAATCTCAATATTGGAAGGGCCTGCTAAATCCCGTCATCCATTTAATAAATCCGTCAGTTAATATCTAAGAGTAAGAAATTTATACACAAATCTGAGTTTCAGCCTAAAATAGACGAAGCATAATCGTTGGTTTTCCACAAACTTAGCCTTGACCTTAAAGCCATTTTATTTTTTGTTTGCATAATTAACTATATTTTAGAGATGTTTCTAATAAACTTTATAAATCTATTGTCTCTCTTTATTTTTCTTCTCTAAAATTTAAAATCGCATATAAAATGCATAGTTTATTATAATTGACAAAGACACTCAGTTCCTATGCAAAATGTTACATGTATGTGACGGGGCTTTTAACTTTATTAAAATAATAACAGAGTACATAATAAGTATTTAACGCAGTATCTGGAGGAAGCCTTAATTGAATATTATTTTAAGAGCTGTAAATAGAATAATATTTAACGATTATTTAAATAGCTACTAAGCTAATAATATTTGAGAATATAGTATATCGCATGCTCGCCATAGAGGCCCCCTTCCTTTCGGTCTACTTTAGAAACTTTAAGAATCTTAGTAATAATAAATAATGCTTATTATTCCTCAAGCCTTGGCTATTACTATTCGATCAATTCTCGACTGGTATTCAAACTATCTAAACATCCTCTAAATAGAAGTTGGCAACACTGATGGAAATTTATGCGGGACATGAGAGTCTGAGGTATGCCAAAAATTAGTTCGTCCTTGCACCAGCTACATACACGTTCAACACACAACAGCTGCGTAGATATCTATAACTCATAACCCCTATTCTATAATCACGACCTATCCGTCCCCAAACTCCAACCAACTCCTCCTCACCACCCAAGCTCCATCCCTACTTCAAATCCACATCCTCCAACATCTCCTCCGTCACAAACCCAATCACATCCTCATCGGTCCTCTCCACACACTCCTGCAACATCACCGGACTCGGCCTCCTCAACCCCGCCGCCTCCGAACCTCTCACACACGCCCTCTCCCAGATCCACACCCCCTCCCCATCCATCACCCACCTCGACTCCTCCTTCTGGTCCTTCGCCTCCATCTTCGTCCCACTCCCCACCGGCTTCAACTCCACCACCCCGACCGACACCCCCTCCACATCCTCCTCCTTGGTCCTCCTCCTCCCCAACCTCCTCCACGCCCTCTTCAACCTCGCCGGCATCCTCACCACCCCCACCACTCCCCCCTTCTCCGGCATCTCCAGCGTCCCAATCGCCTCCGCATGCATCGGCATCGCCAGCGCCGCCGCCGTCATGCATGTGCTCCCCGCCAGCCCCGACGCCAGCGGCACCCTGGCGACGAGACACGGGAACTCGGCGATAAGCGCCGCCCGGTGGTTATTGCGACGGTTGATGCCCGCGCAGAGGAACGCGAAGAAGAGGCAGGTGATGGCGACGCACAGGACTCCGATCGCGATCCCCCAGCCAGGGTATTTGTATGGGAAGGGGGGCGGGGGCGCGGACTCGACGTTGAGGATTTCGGCTTGCGTGTTGTCGGGGTCGTCGCGCGGGAGGAGGCGCAGGGGGAGGAAGTAGGGGGGAGAGAGGAGGTTTGTGGGCGCCATGTGGTGAGGAGATGCTGGCGGAGGGAGCTGGATATATGGATAAACGGACGAACGCTTGGCTTGAGAGAGCGCTGAGAGAGAACCAAACACGCGATGTTCTGAAGATTGACAATGGTGATTGTGAGAGTTTTTGATAATCGGTAAAGGCCAGTCAATATGCACAAGAGCACTGTACTGGCACAGAATTTGAAGTGCAGGGAAAGATGAGAGATCGAGAGATCGGGGTATCGAGATAAATGGCGAGAGATTGCAAGACAGGTAGGCTGTCTACCAAACAACTTCGAGCTTGAGAGATAAGGTAGGCAGGCTATCTACCAAACAAGTTCGAGCTTGAGAGATAACGCTTTACATCAGATCATTTGAGGATTTTAAGCTTCACCGGGCTTCCCGAAACAGCTATAGCTCACGACGTATCAAATCCAAACTTCGCAAGACGAGAGTCTCGAGAACGAGGACGAAACATTTTCAACTGCCCAGATTGTGATACCGCTCATGAGCAGCCATTGCGAAGCCTGGCATCATTGCACCGCATATCGAGCACCTGTCGAAATCAGATTCTTCGTCGTCGTGCCACTGCATCTCTTCGTACACGAGATCCTGCGTCATAGGTAGGATATCTTCAGATCCCGCTGGTCTTTCACGTAAAGCGTCATCGCCAGCACTTGGCTCGGCCCCCATGGAAATCTGACCCCATAAACTATCTCTAGTTTCACCCTGACCAAGGATTGACCCATCAGGAGGCACATCCTTATCCTCGACCTTCCACTCCTTTAGCGCCTCCTCCTGATTCTTGAACATTCGTCCTATATCGCGTCCACGGGCACTGGCATGCTCGCTTGCCGTTTCCACCATGTTCGCAACACATACGTTGATCATGCTCAAATTCCATCCTTTGTTGTCGTGCAATCGGTGGAACATTGGGATTAAGGTTTCCTGGAGAAGCTTTTCGACCAATGCATCGACACCTTCGCGTAAACTGAAAATAAAGTTCGGTAGCTGACATGAGCGGGAGTTCCGGTTGAAGCTTCTTGCCCTAGTGCCATCTGCGTTTAACGGGAGCCGAGGACGTGTGGAAAGCCGTATAGTCTTTGGATGCGCCAACCATCGCTTCTTTTTGCCAGTTGGATCATCCTCGTCGTTGTCGAGAAGATCAGCATGCATCCTATTGATAAGACTGGTTGTGAGTAGCCTTAGTTCCGTCTTTACTTCCGCGAGGGTCTCCAGCCTTGGATAGCTATCTTCAATAGATATCTGGCTTGGAATCCGTTTGGCTCTTTGAACTTCTGAATCATCGACACCGTTGATTAATGCCCATGCCTTTGCGCCAATACCACGTTCAGCACCTGGTCCGCCAACTAGCTTCTCTAGAAGCTCAGGTCCCATACCCTGAAAAAGGCGGACATCACGTACTGAAACGGGATCTTTCACTTCTCCAAACATTGGAGCATCATCTTGAGATTTCATCAGGACATGGGCCCTTAGCTTGTGCGACATCTTGAACCCGATTCCAGGGATCTTGCCAATGTCATGAGAATCAATAAATCTAGGAACGTTGCTGTCTTGTTCATCCGAGGTGCTTTCGTATGGGGGCATCAAAGTTGTCTGATCCTTCGGCTTATGCACATTCCCGGCCAACTTGGCCAGCAATTTTGAAGTTGAGATTCCAACCGTGCAAGTGTACCTCTTCTCTTCTTCCAGCCGGTGTCGAATCTGCTGAGCAAGATGAGATCCCAACCTAAGTCGCACGAGCAACTCCAAGTCTCTTGCGGTTTCAATAACCATCCTTTTTCCAGGAATATCCGGGTATTCATGGCCTGCCGTGCGAGATGCATCAAAGGGAAAGCCGACTGTCGGATCTTCTCGGCTCAGATGAAAGAAGGCATGAGTGAGGTCGTTCGGATTCAGCAAAGCCTGATTGTAGTCTATGATGTCTGTGACATCCAGAAAGACCTCGTCCAGACCGAGCTTCTCGACCTTATTGTTCCAAGTGAAGGCTTCCAAGAACTTGTAGAGCATCTTCGAGGCATCCCGGAACCTATCCAACTGCTCGCCCAGCATGATCACCACATCTGGACAGATCCGTTTCGCTTCCGAGATGAGCTGGAGCTTATGGAGTCCACGGCGGCGAGCTTCATAATTACAGGTGACAAGGATTTGTTTTTGTTGGACCCCGAGTGGAAGACTCTTTAAGGCAGGATTCTCGGCCTCAAAAACAGATGCGTAGAAGCAGTCGTAATCCTGCAACTGTCAGATTGATCGATGCTCGCTCTCTTGCCTGTTGCAAACTCACGAAGTGTATGATAATCCGGCCATCCTTTCTGTTCAGGATCGCCTTTCCTGGTGTCGTCATGGCATCTCATTGTGATGATGCTATGCGCTGGAGGAATTCTCATATGAGAGAGTACCACGGGCAAGAAACAAGAAACATTGATATGAGCTTGACGGGATCGAGAAGACATACGCAAAGCATCGCAAGACAAGATGCGCTCAGAGACGCGATGTCGAAGAAATTACGCGACTACAGTATGTAGCATCACGTGCGCCCGCGTTAATGACCGACCCCGCATTTTCGTTATCGTTAGCGTTACCTTCTACTTTGCTTATCTGGATAAGGTCTGGATAAGGTCTGGATAAGGTCTGGATAAGGGACTCAGGGACGACGCCGCTACCTTAGCTCAAAGGGACTCAGTCGACTTGGCTATGCGAGGCTTCAAACGGAAATGTCTTCTCTCCGTTTTCCTTCGGAGACCTTTGGGCATCATTTTCTGTATCCTGTGTTTAAAGAGCTCCTTTCAGAACCCAGTTCTCGTTCTGACGGTTGATGATCTTCATGGTCAGAACTTAGGTTGCTTCGGACAGACTTCGATTAGAGCGAGTGTGCGACAAAGTACCAGGAACCATGGGCATGCATGGGGGTGAGTAGAATCGATCGCCATCTTCAGCGCCCAGCACGCCATATCCCCAGACTGGCAGACTCCCAGTCCGGACTCCGGAATATCACTCTGACGTTTAATTATAGTTTTTAGCCAAGTCCGCCCTGGCATCTCTCCTCGGCGATGGATATATTTCCTCTGGGCGTTGACCTTGCTATCCCTCCGCGCCGAGGCAAGCGTATTCCTGTCGCGAGAGGATACTCGAGGCGCCGTCGCCAGCGAGAGCACAATATGCAGCCGCATCGGGATAGACCTTATACGGCGAGGGGTGCGTGACGGGTATCTTAACCAAAGTGTTACCTGCTGATAGGACACAGGGCAATGCTGCAGATGCGATGGTCGGCACGACGCTCTGCGTGGGAGTCATCGGCATGTACCACAGCGGCATCGGCGGCGGCGGATTCATGTTGGTTCGCAGCGCGAAGGGGGAGTATGAGGCCATCGACTTTCGAGAAACGGCTCCGGCAGCGGCCTACGAGGATATGTACGAGAACAACACGATCGGCAGTATTCTGGGGGGACTGGCCAGCGCCGTACCAGGCGAGCTGAGGGGTCTCGAATACATGCATAAGAAGTATGGGGTAAGAGGGATCCAGTTTCTGCCAGCATCGAGGGAAATAGCGACTAATACGAGATAGAAACTGCCATGGCTCACCGTTTGTATGCCAGCAGTGAAAGTAGCCGAGAGAGGGTTTCCCGGTGTGTGCTCTCCCTACAGCTCCTCTGCGCCGAAGACCTGTCGTGGGTACTCAAACTACCTACAGAACATGCTGACATCAACCTAGTGACGGAAGACCTCCTGAAGGCCATGATCGCCACAATAATCCCCGGAAAGAACTTCCTCGTCGCCGACCCCAACTGGTCCCAGGACTTCGCCCCCAATGGCACCCTCCTCGGCCTCGGCGACATCATGACGCGGAAGCGCTACGCGGCGACGCTGCACACCATCGCGCGCTCAGGCGCCAGCGCCTTCTACTCCGGCCCCATAGCCGAGTCGACGATCCGCGCCGTGCAGGGCGCGGGCGGCATCATGACCCTCGACGACCTCGCCGGCTACAACGTGTCCATCCGCGAGCCCGTGTCGATCGACTACCGCGGGTCCAAGATGTACTCGACGCCGGCGCCCAGCAGCGGCGCCGTGGCGCTCAAGGTCTTCAAGATCATCGAGGGCTACAACATGAGCGACCCCGCCCTCCATGCCCTGAACACGCACCGACTGGACGAGGCGCTCAAGTTCTCCTACGCCGCGCACGCCTCCCTCGGCGACCCGGCCTTCGTCCCCGGCCTCGACGCCTTCGAGTCGCGTATGCTCTCCTCCAGCCTCGCCGCCTCCGTCCGCCGCCAGATCTCCGACGCCCATACCCTCCCGCCTACCTCCTACAACCCGCACAACCTGCCCATCCCCACACACCTCGCCACCTCCGACGCCTCCGGCCTCACCCTCACCCTCACCACGACCATCAACCTGCTCTTCGGCGCGCAGCTCCTCGTGCCCGCCACCGGCGTGATCCTGAACAACGAGATGAACGACTTCGCCATCCCCCCCTCCAACGCCTTCCACTACCCGCCCTCGCCACACAACCGCATCTCGCCCGGCGCGCGCCCACTGAGCTCCATCACGCCCGTGATCGTCGCGCTGCGCGACGCGCTCGGCGGCGGCCTCCTCGCGACCGGCGCCGCGGGCGGCTCGCGCATCATCAGCGCGACGGCGCAGGCGCTGTGGCACGTGCTGGATCACGGGATGGGGGTGCGCGCGGCGCTGGCGCAGCGCCGGCTGCACGACCAGCTGCGGCCCGTCGGGGTGCTGGTCGAGGAGGGCTTCGACGCCGCGACGGTGCGGTTCCTGCGCGGCAGGGGACACGAGGTCGGGTGGGCGCGCGGCGTGATGAGTGCGGTGCAGGCGGTGCGGAGGTTGGGGGATGGGACGTTCGAGGCGGGTGGGGAGCCGAGGCAGAGGGGTAGTGGGGGATTGGTTGTTTAGCGGGGTGGGTGGCTGGGTAGAGAGAGGCAAGGGTGTGGAATGCGTTAAGCGAGGGGTCTCTCATCACGGCATTCACGAGCAATAAAAATAAAGATGCAAAGACCACAGTGTATGGTGTAAAATCTGCATCCATAATGCAATGCAATGCAATCTATAGAGAGAGAAAGAAAAGAGAGAAAACCCCTCTTGTCAAAAAGTATATACAAGAAGTGAAGTAAGAAGTTCCTCCCGTTCGACTCTTATGGTTCGACTCTAATGTGCGCCTGGCAAATGTCTGTGCATTGTCCGTCCTGGTATGTATTCGTAACCCCCCATTCCCATCCTTGACCGAGATATGCCATTTTTCTCTGTAGACGCCAGCCATCCCACCCAATGTATGTTCATCCCCGGCAGCATCGGCTAGCGACATCACATCCGGTTTCGCTGCGGGAGAGCTCGACTCATCCGCACAGCGACGCACCCGAGACAGCGCTCCGTTTAGTTGAACCACCAATCCGCCGTGGTCCTGCCCACGGCAAAATCGACGCCGAGCGCCGTGAACGCGGCGTTGCTCAGGTCGAGATCGCGGCCGACGCAGCCCATGCACTTGTCGGCGACGGTGGCCACGATGGTCTTGCCGCCCTTGGAGATCGTGAGCGACTTGCCGCAGTACGGGTTGCCGTTGGACTGCGTGCCCATGAAGTCGTGCGGCAGCGCGACGATCATGTCGGTCTCGCCGTTGCTGGTGATGCCGCACGCGCCCAGGCCGGCCTCGTAGTAGGTGATGTCGCCGGTGCAGGGGGAGCCGGAGCCGCAGGAGCCCGAGGTCGAGCCCGTGGTCGCGGCGGTGGTCGCGGCGGTGGTCGCGGCGGCGGCCGCGGCGGAAGTGGTGGACGACTCTGCGGCGACAACCGGTGCAGCGGCAACTGATGTAGCGACGACTGGGGCGACGCTCTCGGAGCTCGTGGAGACCTGGGAGACTTGGATCGTGGTGGTGGAGGTCGGGACTGGAGCCTCGGTAGTTGAGGTTGGGGTGTCGACGACGACTGGGGTTGAGGTCGAGGTCTCGGTAGAGGTGGTCGACTGGGGCTCGTTGAAGATACCCGCGTGGACGCTGGTGGACTGCCCGCCGGTGGCAGTGAATGTGCCGGTCACGACGGGCGAGACGGTGTTGCCGTTCTCGTCGACCCAGACGGTTGCGGTGAGCTGGATGGTCTCGACGACATCGACGTAGTCGGTGACCCAGGCGACGTCGCGCTTGGCGGCGGCATGCTTCTCATGTCTGCGCTGGTGGTGACCGTGAGGCTGGGCGGAGACGGTCGCGAGGAGGAGGGCTCCGACGGCGAAGATGGTGGACTTCATGGTTGCGATGGAGTATTGCGAGGTTGTCTGTTTGTAGATGGACTGACGATGCAGACTCCGAAGGAGGGTAGTTGAGAAGCGATGTCTCGAAGTGAATATAATATGCAGGTGAATTGAAAGAATGTGATCACAGATACACGGCGTCGAGCCTTGGAAAAGAAAAAGAAGTGGTGGTGATAAAGAGAACGGATGTTGAGGAGGAGGAGGAAGAGGAGGGGGAGGGGGAGGAAGAGGGAGTCTTTTAAGGAAGGTCGAGGTCAAAGGGTGTCCGTCGATGGGGGGCAGTCACGTGATAAAGAGGGGAGAAAGAAGCTGTGGTGGCGGGGAGTTTAGGGGGGTTTAGTGAGTTTAGTGAGTGTGAAGGGGGTGTTTGTGCCTGGTGGATAGTGGAAGATAGTGGATGGATAGTGGATGGATAGTGGATGGATAGTGGATGGATAGTGGATGGATAGTGGATGGATAGTGATAACAGAGTGGTAACTGGTAAGTGGTAGTGGTGGAGCACAGCACTACACGGCACTGAGCTGCACTGCCCTGTCAGAGGCTCGGAGCGCCGTCAAGGCCCCGTCAGGGCCCCGTCAGGGCCCCGTCAAGTCCCCTGTCTCCTCCCAAACACACAGCGGTGATTGGCTGGCCCGACTCCCCGTACCTGACGCTAGGAGCCAATGGGGACAGGACGGGACTAGACTGGATTGGACTGGCGGGACTGGAGTGGACACGGACATTTTCCCTTGTTGAAACGAAACACCACAAACACCACACAAACACCACACCACGCCATCATTGGCCCAATCGGAAGGCCGGGGCATGGCTCAAGGGGCTGGCCCAAGCGATGGCTCAAGGGGATGGCTGCCTGACTTGTCGGGCGCCTCTTCTCTGGATCTTCTGTGGATCTTCTGTGGGCTCTTTGTGAAGTTTCTGTTGTGAATTTTCTTCCTTCGTCTTCTTCGGATTCTTGCCATACATACTATCCCAGATGCGGCGGTATTCGTATACCTAGGTACGTATACCAATGGATGAATGGAGGAATGGAGGAATGGCCTTCCTCCTTTCTCCTTCCTCTTCTGTCTTTACCACTCTGTGAAGAGTTGGGTATTGGGTATTGCGTATTGCGTATTGGGTAGTACGACTGTCCGAGTACTCCTTCTAGACGCTGTAGGACCAGCCCACGAACCATATCTCCGATGCTTTGGCTCAGGAACACCCTTTCTTTGCCTCCTTTCTCTTTCATCCTTTGCATGAGCCATCACCATTACCATCATCGGAGTTTGGACTTTCGAGAGTCCAGCAGCACGAGTCATAAAGGACTACGTGGCATTGGCACGGCTTTCCTCCATTGGCACCTGGAAGCATTGCGTGACAGTACAGTGCTGTACCGCATTATCCAGCGTCGATGTTCGGCTTCATAGGACACTGCACACAAAGGCAGGCCTCGGACATCCAGCGGACCTGTCGACTCGTCTGGAATGTTGACTCGCCTGGAATGTTGACGGTTGACCCGGCACCGACAGTAGTAGCAGTAGGACGCCGACAGCCACTCTACACAGTGCACAATCCTGTCCAGACTTGCATGTCCAGGCTTGCGTCAGCTCTCAGATTCCAGAGCCAGATCCCAGAACCAGAGACACGGATTTCCTCCGCCTGTTCTGCTCCATTGGCATCAAAGTGAGCGAACGAATTTTGTCCAGTAGTTGCCACACACCACCACCAGAAGTGGGGTAGTCAGTGGTTGAAATGAAGTGAGCCAGCCGCAGCTGCAATATATTGAATATAGTGTAGTATCCAGGTAATAGACTGTGCTTGGTGCCACTGTCATCCCGAGTCTGTCGACATCTCGCACAATATCACAAACAAGCATTGCATTTCGCTCGCCGCACACGTAAACAGGTGCTCGTACGTACTTGTAGGACAGATGGGCTGAACACCGGAAGATACAGTGCGTGGCGTGACAGACATGTGACAAACATGCAACAGACATACACGTGGCAGCCAGTGTTGGAGTCCACTTACAATCGAGGCGCAGAGGTGCAGCCACACTCCCTGACATGCGAAACATTCCCTCTTCCTGAATCGTGACGACCACAAAGAACTTGCCCATAACCCAACATTCCAGGCAAATATTGGGAATCCACACACTTGCCCAGCATTCGTCCTTCCCCCCTCCTCCCTCCGTCCCACACATGACCGCACTGTTGCTTGGTATCCCGTCTCACACGCAAAACTCACCGCTTGACTCGTTCCATCACATCACATCCTGCACTCCAGAACCCGGCTATGCCATCGCTTCTCACTCCGAACTCCCAAGGTTGAAGCCGAGAAGCAGCGCCGGCTCGTCGACCCTGTGGTGCTCGTAGCTGAGCACGCCGACGGCGCCCGGCTCCAACATCAGCGGAAGCCCCATCCCCATCTCGAAGCCGATCCACCGCTTGGCAAAGGCCCTGAGACTATGCCCGTGCGCAATGACCACCACATCCGCCGCCTGCTCGCCGTGCATGTGCGGAGCCTGCATGCGTCTGATCCCCGCAATGACCTCGTCCAGCCGGCTCGCGAGCTGCGCCGGGCTCTCGCCGCCCTCGCACCCGTCATGCCAGATATCCCAGGCCCCCTCCGTGTCCAAGCCCCTCTCCTTGCGGCCGCTGCGGATCTCCGCCGTCAGCAGGCCCTCGTAGACGCCGTACTCCCACTCCCGCACATCCTCGGTGACCTCGACCGTGTCCTTCAGGGCCGCCTGCGCGGCCTCGTCGAACAGCAGCTCGAAGGTGCGCCGGGCCCGCGTGCGTGGACTAATGATGATCTTGGCGAGCTTCGAGGGGTCGATGGGCTTCCCGTGGCCGACGATGACTTTGCTCGATTGAAGCACTTGCGTCTCGCCGACGGGGGTCAGGGGGATGTCGCTACGGCCGGTGTAGCGGCCGGAAACGGTCCATTCTGTTTGGCCTTGATGGTGTTAGCTCGAATGTAGGTTATATATATATATATCTAGAGAGAGAGAGAGAGTCAAGAAGGCCTATGCAGGTCGGAACAGAACAGAACTTTACCATGACGTACGAGGAAGACTCGCGGGGTTCCAGCATCTTTGTCAGCCATTTTCGGACTAGCAGACGTTGAAGGGCTTAAACCGAGCAGCAGCGCGAGACAGGAAAGCAAGACGAAAAGAGTGTACAGATGGTGGTAATGGCCGAAAGAGCGTAGATAGTTAGAGTTAGATATCAAACAGACAAAAAAGATCAGACAAAACAATACGCCGGATAAACGAAGGTAAACAAAGCTGAGCTTTGATCTGTGAGCTCTCAGCTCCTATTGATCACGCCTTGCTGCCTTGCTGCCTTGCTGCCCTTTGTCACAATCTCAGTCACCCGCACAGCTCTGAGCCAATCAAGAGCTCACGACTCCGGACCCGGGTATTTCCGCCCCGCGCATTGGCCAGTGACCAGTGACCAGTAATTTCACCTTTCTGTTGACGCCAGAAGCTCAAAGACCTCTCTCCCGTGCTCTTCATACTCCGCTCCTCATACCATACATCTCCAGATCCTCATCCTCATCCATCAACTCTATACATACCTCACTTCCAGCTTCAGACTCCTCTTCCCAAGACCTTCCTCTCTCCTCACAACATAGCCAAGATGTCTATCCCAGCTTTCTCCGATATTGCGAAGCTGTCCAACGATGTAAGACCCGTCGCGAAACTGCAGAGCTGCAGATCTGCAGAATACCCGCCGGCTGAGATCATTCCCTTGGGCCATTCCCATTCACGTTGGAGACTGATTCATACCCTTCATCTAGCTGTTGAACAAGGACTTCTACCACAACTCTGCTGCCACTCTTGAGGTCAAGAGCACCACCGCCAACGGTGTTGCCTTCAAGGTCAATGGAAAGAGCACCCAGGAGAAGACCACCTCCGGCTCCGTACGTCGTCCCATCCCATCCCATGCGCTCTGACGATCACCCCGTTGACCCTCACCACCAGCTCGAGGCCAAGTACACCGACAAGCCATCCGGTATATCCTCCTCCAGCAGACCTTTCTTAAGACCCTCCCTCAGCGCGCGAGTTTTTGACAAGAAGAGCACATACAACTGCCTGATTTACTTCCAACCCGGTATAGCTAAGTTACTAATGATCTACCGACGCGCAGGCTTGACCGTCACCCAGACCTGGAACACTGCCAACGCCCTCGAGTCCAAGATCGAGCTCAACGACAACATCGCCAAGGGCCTCAAGGCCGAGGTCCTGGGCAACTTCTTCCCCTCCTCCCAGGCCAAGGGCGTCAAGCTCAACCTGCACTTCAAGCAGCCCAACTTCCACACCCGTGCCTTCTTCGACCTCCTGAACGGCCCAACCGCGAACCTCGACGCCGTCATCGGCCACGACGGTTTCCTCGTCGGCGCCGAGGCCGGTTACGACGTCAAGAAGGCCGCCATCACCCGCTACTCCCTCGGTGTCGGCTACCAGCAGCCCCTCTACACCGCCTCCATCATTGCCTCGAGCAACCTCAGCGTCTTCTCCGCCTCCTACTACCACAAGGTCAACTCGCAGGTCGAGGCCGGTGCCAAGGCCGTCTGGGACTCCAAGAGCGGCTCCAACGTCGGCCTCGAGGTCGCCTCCAAGTACCGCATCGACCCGCTCTCCTTCGCCAAGGCCAAGATCAACGACCGTGGCATCGCCGCCCTCTCCTACAACGTGCTCCTCCGCGAGGGTGTCACGCTGGGCCTCGGCGCCTCCTTCGATACGCAGAAGCTCGACTCTTCGCCAAACAAGGTGGGTCTCAGTTTTGTTGGGCATGTTTCAGCCGGCGACTAACGTTTCATTCACAGATCGGTGCTTCCTTCACCTTCGAGGCATAAATCAGCATCGTGGGCTGAGGAGGATGGCACATACATTGAAATCTCGGCATGAACAGTTCTCGCTGGAGTGTATTTGATCCGGCAGATGGAAATGGGGTGTACGTTAGGTAGAGTAGCCATCAACAAGCATAATCTTGGCAGCAGCACTGCAGCAGATAATCGTGCATCTTTCCATCCCATTGCTCGTGATATACGCAGACTGCCCTCCCCATCCTGAACTCGCCATCACACCACCGCAAGTAATGTGAACCCCCCCCCCCCCCCCCACAACAACCAAAAAAAAAAAAAAAAAAAAAAACCAAGATTCACCCGCGGGGGA
>Ga0123337_10001257_pt1 | contig 33839 bp, 24 predicted proteins | sample frozenSSSSmetaG_FD_89792 | JGI IMG/M metagenome (GOLD analysis project Ga0123337, IMG submission 89792) | Glacier valley bacterial and archeal communities from Borup Fiord, Nunavut, Canada, to study Microbial Dark Matter (Phase II) -... | ecosystem: Environmental > Aquatic > Freshwater > Ice >...
AGAACTATCGCAATGGTCCGCCCACTGCGACGGGAGCGCTCACCTCGCCCTTGTTGAAAGCCATCCGGATCATCTGCTTCAGCTCGGTGAACTGCCCGGCGTTGGCAAGAGCATCCTGCTCGGTGATGATACCCGCTTTATAGTAGCGCAGCAGACATTGATTCATCGTCTGCATACCCCAGTAAGCTTCCGTACCCGCCTGCCGTATGGCGGTATAGATATCATCCGAACGACCCTCTTCCAGCATTTTCACGATCGTCGGCGTCACGTCCATAACTTCTATTGCAGCCACACGTCCGTTACCGTCTGCTGTCGGAAGCAGTTTCTGAGAAAGAACGCCGCGCAGTGTCGTCGATAGACGCAGCCAGAGCATCGGGCGCTCATGCGGAGCAAACATATTCGATACACGGTCGAGAGTTTCTGCGGCGCTCGCGGTATGGACAGTAGCGAATACGAGGTGACCCGTTTCAGCCGCCTGAAGCGCCACGTTCATCGTTTCGATATCGCGCATCTCTCCGATGAGGATTATATCCGGAGCCTGCCGGAGGACATGGCGCAGCGCCATGCCGAAATTCTCAGTATCGATGCCGATTTCACGCTGACTGATGATCGCTTCTCGATCTTTGTGAACGAACTCGACCGGGTCTTCGATCGTGATGATGTTGACGCGTCGCTGAGCATTTATCATATCGATCATGGCCGCGAGCGTCGTCGTTTTACCCGATCCGGTAGGACCTGTCACCAGTACGAGTCCGTTGCGGTGCGTCGTGAAATCTTTTACTTTCGGCGGAACACCCAGCTCTTCGAGCGACCTGATTTTTGTCGGGATCAACCGACATACTGTCGCCGGAGCGCCTCGCTGGTTGTAAATATTCATTCGAATACGCAGACCCTCGCCAACCGAGAAGGCAAGGTCCATCTCATGATGCTGTTCGAACATCGCCTGCTGCCGCGCGTTCATCTTGGAGTAGACGAGCCGTGTCACCTCCTCCTCCAACATTACGGGGTGGTCTGAATGCGCCACTTTGCCATGTATTCGAAAGGCGGGTCGGGAATTCGCTTTGAGGAAAAGGTCGGAGGCAGATTTTTCTGCGCCCTCGAGGATCAGCTGGTCGATTTCAATAGCCATTATATGCGTGGTATCCCTTCATTTACAATTTCGCATGTATGCAGTATACCCATCCCCTGCATTCGAAAACTACTCAAACTCGTCTGGAAAAGTACGTGTAGATTCCTACGAAGCCGAGGATGCCCGCTCCCAGCGCGATCAGAAGCACAGACCACAGAGTGGGTTTGTGCTGGGGTGCAGCAGGCTTCTGCACAACGGCTGCGGGCGGAGTCTCCGTCACGGGCTGACGAAAATCGAGTCGCGGGAGCGCATGTTTGTGGTCGCGCACATCCGCCTCGAACTGATACAGGCCGGAGTTACGGTTCAGCTCCACAGTCAGCGCCGGGCTATCCACGCGGAGATTGTCGGCGCCCTGCATGTCGGGAAAGGCAAAATTGACCTCGATATGATCGAGTCGCTGCAGCCCGGTAAGGTATGCCCCCGCAGCAGGAAGCGAATCCTGAACCTGTGCGGCATCTTTCAGCGCGAACTGGATGCCGGTGCTGACGGGGAATTGTGCAATTCGATCGGGGTGCGGACTTTCATCTGTAATTACGGGCGGCTTCTGAAGTTTCCACCCTGTAGCAGAGAGAAGCTTTTGAATATCCTGCAGTACCACTGTATGGCTCGTCTGCTTGCTATAGACGATGCCGACACTGGCAGTTCCATCGAGGGCGGGAGTGACAAAAATAACGGCGTCAGCCTTTGAGGCTGAAGGAGAAGCATACTGGATGCCTGGTGCAGTTTGGGCGGCAGGAGCAGAGCAAAAGTGCAAACTGCAGGCGGTCATCGCAAGACATAGGAATGGACGCATATAGAGCGCCATTTCATCCTGCAGGCGAGAAACTGGTTTCTTCATCGCATACCCCGCAATTACCGAGCGATAACGCTTTTACCCGTGCGCAAATCGTTACCGACTCATGAAGCCGATAATGTCTTTCTGATAAGATGCAGGCGCAGCGCCTGAGCGCTGCGCCAAAAGCGAGCTTTCCATAATCCATATGGAGCGAAGGAGGCTCGAACTCCTGACCTCTTCAATGCCATTGAAGCGCTCTACCAACTGAGCTATCGCCCCGCATATGCAGGTAAGAGGAGCAAGTTCAGAAACTTGCCCGATGGCTGAATTATACAGTTTTGCAGAGGGTTTGTCAAGTCGGAATCAGGGCAGGCTGAACAGGTGTCGATTCCAGTACGACAGGAATCGGTTCCGATCGCGGTGAATTATCTCTCATGACAACCATTTACCAGCGCGCAGGCAGTCGAGACAGCCGCTATTGTCTATGCCCACTTTCTCGCGCGATGCCGATCCTATTTCTATTCGCCTTACTTTCAGCCCTGCAAATGCCTGTTCTATCAGCTGACGTGGCAAAAAACCTTACAGACCCCGTGTTTACTGCTTCGATCGAAACGCTGCTCGCCGATAAAGCCATGCAGGCAGGAATACAGGGTATCGACATCGTCTCGCTCCTGAATGGCGAAACTTTGTTCGCCCGTAACGAAGACAAAGCTTTCATGCCTGCTTCGAATAACAAACTCCTTACTTCCTGCGCCGCGCTGGCGATACTGGGCAAAGACTATTGCTTTACAACAAGGGTTAAATCGACAGCTCGCGCAAAACGCGGCGTCCTGCACGGAGACCTCATTCTGATAGGTTGCGGTGATCCGATTTTGTCGATCGCCGACCTGGATTCGCTGGCTAAGCAACTGGCTGCCGCAGGAGTACATCGTGTCACCGGCACAATCCATTACGACGACCGTCTGTTCGATTCGCAGCGACTTGGCGATGGCTGGGCATGGGACGACGAGCCAGCCTACTATTCCGCTCAGATCAGCGCACTGAACTGCGGCGAAAACACGGTCGAGATTCAATGCACAGCGGGTCGTAAGCCCGGTAGCGTGATACACGTCCGGGTGAGTCCCCAAACCAGAAACATCACCATTTTGAACACTGCCTCGACGTCTGCCGTCAGCACGAAAGAATCGCTGATAGTAGACCGAGTGCGGGGAAGAAATACAATCACAATCGGTGGTTTGATACCGATGAAGGCAAACACAGGTATACCATCACAGGTCGTGTCCCGCATATCTGACTATACACCGACTGTAGTCGCGATCGAAAATCCTTCACTGTTCACTGCGGAGCTATTTGTTCAATCGCTGCTAAAAGCGGGCATCACAATCGCACATCCTGACCCGGTCCCCGCATCAGCAGCCATGCATCCGATAGTCACGATCGCCGAACATACATCCCCTCCGCTTTCGGATTTGCTGGTCAGGCTAAATAAACCAAGCGATAACCTGATCGCCGAATGCCTGATGAAAACGATCGGGGCGAAGGTGAAAGGGCATGGAACTTCCGGGGCAGAGGGCACGGGTGAATTGGCGGCACGAGAATACTTCAAGACGGTTTCGCTCAATCTCGACCAGCTTCAGCAGGCAGACGGTTCAGGTTTGTCACGCCTCAACTTCGTCTCGCCGCACAATATCGTTCGTCTGCTCTCGTCAATGAAAACCAGACCCGATTTCAACTGCCTTTATAATTCTCTGCCGATCGCAGGCGTGGACGGCACGCTCAGAAACCGCATGAAGCACACTACAGCAGAAAACAACTGCCATGCGAAATCCGGCTATATCTCGCACGCCAGCGCACTGAGCGGCTACGTCACGACCGCAGATGGAGAGATGCTCGCCTTCTCAATTCTGATGAACAATCATCTCTGCTCCAATAGAGTTTGCGTTGCTGTACAGGATAAGATTGTTGGGCTGCTTGCCGATTACAAGAGACCGCGAGTTGATAAATGATCACCATACCTGCTGCTTCACGCGCTGTAGTCTTCCCCGCTCCCGGCGTTGAACCAGAAATTCGAACCTACCCGATTCCGACAGTCGAACGAGGGGGAGTGCTGCTTCGAGTCTTGGCGTCTGAGGTCTGCGGAACGGATGTTCATCTCTGGCATGGCAAACTCACCGGCGTCCCCTACCCTTTGATTCCCGGGCATATCAGCGTTGGAATGATCGAAGCGGTCGGCAGCGAGGTTTTTGCTGTCGATGGCACCCGACTTGCGGAAGGGCAGACAGTCGCATTCTTAGACGTTCACGGCACGTGCAATGCCTGCCGAGTCTGCCTGGTCGATAAAGCGCCCAACCGCTGCCCGCACCGACGTGTCTACGGCATCACCTTCGGGGCGAACGATGGTCCCGGACTATCCGGCGGCTGGGCAGATTATCTCTATCTTCGCCCGGGAACCCATATCCTGCCGCTGGCAGACAATGTTACGCCCGACGACTGGATCGGCGCGGGGTGCGGGCTTCCGACAGCCGTACATGCGATCGAACTGGCGCGCATTCGACTTGGCGATCGGGTGTTGATTCAGGGCAGCGGTCCGGTCGGGCTGAGCGCGTGTGCGCTGTCGAAACTCAGCGGCGCGGGATGGGTCGGCGTGATCGGCGCACCCGACATTCGACTCGCAGCCGCCCGCGCATTCGGCGCAGATTTCACGATCGACGTAACCCGAACGACATCTGAAGCACGCCGTGAAGCTGTCCTCGAGGCGACTGGCGGGCTGTCACCCGACATCGTGATCGAGGCAAGCGGGAACCCATTGGCAGTTCGGGAAGGCTGCGAGTTGGTGCGAGACGCGGGACGGTACATAATCGTCGGTCAATACACCGACAACGGAGATGTGCTGCTGAACCCCCATCTGCATATCAACCGCAAGCATCTGGAAATACGAGGCTGCTGGGGCAGCGATTTCTCCCACGTTCAGCGCGCAATGGATATACTCTCTCGCTTCAGGAAACGGTTCGACTGGTCGTCGCTGATTTCGAGAAGGTACACGCTGGAAGAGGCAGGAATCGCACTGCGCGATGTAGAGGCGGGACGAGTAGTCAAAGCGGTGATCATTCCCGGTAACCCGTAAACGTGAGGTGTGAACATCGATTAGTGGCTATTCGGCCGTTATATCGGCATACCTGGAAAAGCTGAATAGTCGTGAGTCAAGCAAAGTGTTATCTATCCTCAATAGCTTCTTACCCTCTTGAGTAACAGGGAGCAACTCCGCTGGAAACGATAAATGCTTAGCTAACAGTCTATTAGCAAGAAAAACGGGGTTCAGGAGGATGGGAATGAACACGACAGGCTTGCAAGGTTCTGTACCTATCGTTCTTGCTGTCCAGAATGAGGCGTTCCGACAGCGTCTGGCAGGCCTCGTGCAGCAGATCGGTTATGAGGTGGAACAGATTGGGCGACCCGATATCATTCACGAACTGACGCCTGAGCAGTATGCGAGGTCGTGGGTAATTATCGATACCGAGGATGATGTTGCTTGGCTGGTGCAACTGGTGAACGACTATCATCGCAGTCCATTTCACATCGGCGGGGAAACATCAATCGGCTGCATTGTCTCCGAGCAGACTTTCGGCGCGAATGAACGGTTGGGGATGTGGTTGATTGGTGGCAGCGCGGCTGTTTTCGCCGTGTGGTCGAGAGAAGGCGATTTGTATCAGAATTTGCGCGGACTGTTCTACTTGTTGAGTCAGGAGCGAACTCCAGACGCACAACCCGAACGACCGACCTACGATGATCTCGTGACCCACGTTTTGCAGGCGCCGACGGAGGGCCAGGGGCTGCTCGATCTCGGTGTTCGGCTGGACGAGTGGCAGAACAGCCACTGGACACGCTACGAGGTCGCTCGCGCCTTTTTACGGCATGCTGCAAGACGTATGCCCGATAACGCGGAAGCTCGACGGTGCTATGGAGCATCTTTGGTTCGAACTCAACGAGATGAGGGTCTGTTTCATCTACGAGAAGCGGTGCGTCTCGCTCCTGACGATGCGGAGGGGTATCTTGAGCTGGGGCGCGCGCTCATAGAGGTGGACCGGGCGGAAGCCTTGACGACACTCTTGAAAGCGGTGCAACTCGATCCCGATGGCAACTCTGGCAGAAAAGCAAGGAATGTGATTGCTACTACTGGGTTAGCAGGAGAATAGGACCGATTTCAGCCGACGGCCACGGCAAAGAGTGAAGCAAATGTTACGTACTCGACTTGATATCGAGTTAGGCCGATCGTACGTTGTTGGTGATGGGCAAGAATAGCCAGATAATATTTGCCGGATGCTGAGACCGCCCGCCTGAATAAAGCGAGTGCCCTACAAACGTGCCTCCACTCGAAATATAAACCGCATACCACCAAATATATCGTGTGAAGCGAAGTGGGACTCGCCGATTCCGCCGTCTGAAAGACGCTCACACTTCGACACTCGAAGTGACCAACCCTCGGATACGGAGCAGTCACTCCCTTGCGGAAAGTGAGCTAGAAAGTGCGTAGGGCAGAGAGTTTGACTCTCTGCCCTACGCACTGTATTAGACACTCTTTTCCAACGTACTATCTGTCGAGATTTTCCGATGGCGGTACCGGATTGTCCACTGTAGGAAGCGGTCGCTCAGGCGGAGCTACTGACTTTGCCTCGGGTTTCAGGTCTTCGAGGCGATCTGGCGCCGTGCCGACCTGCGTGATATAGTACTCCTCGCCCATTTTTTCCAGCACATAGCTTACATAGACGGTTCGCTCATTATCCTTTTTGTCGCGATAGATGTGCTTGCCGGTGACGGTCGTGACCATGTTATCCTTACGCTGTACGCCATCGAGGTCGTAGCGCAGTGTACGGGTTGCCGTAAAGGCATCGCGAGTCATATCAAGATAGTCGCTGATGTCGAGCGAATACTGATATTTGCCACGGAGGTAGACCGCGATTTTGCCATCTTTACGCGTGTGTTTGGCAAGGAGCTGTATGTTGCCTTTGCGCCATGCCGTCGTCAGGTCGGCGATCGCTGCGGTCAACTGTACATCTTTGACAGGTTTCTCTGGCTGACCTTCACCGATGCGATACCCGCCATCTGCATTCGTGCCGCGAGGACGATTCAGATAGTAGTCGTCTACATCATCCGAGCGATATCCGTGATATTCTCCGTCCGTGTAGACCGGATACGGCACATAGACCGTACGCGGCGGCAGAAAATACAGCGCATCGGCGGCGATGTAGGGGGGAAAAGCGCCATAGTAGCCCGAATATAATGACGGCCAGGTCAGACCGTATACATAGTCATCATAGTAGTAGGGATAGTAAGCGCATCCACTCGAAAAATAAAAGTTGCCGAACCCGCCAGAGAAGTAAAAAGCATCCCGCCCGCGCACTCCATTGTTGTACTTAAAACCAAAACCTTCAGATGAGTTGTCAAAGCGGCGATTGCGTGCGCTGTAGGTCACATCACTATGCCGGGTGATATACGGATTCTCCGAACGATTCTGGAAACTGGGACTGTTGAGTCTTGTGTAGTCGCCTCTGATGTCCGGTACGCCATATCCGGTCGTGCCTCTGTTGTAGTTCCCGTCGTAGTTGGAGTAAGGCGAGTTGTGGTCGCCGCGCCCACGCCCGTTGGAGCTGCCGCTATAGCCGCCGTACGGGCGACCATCTGCGCGGGAAGCGCTTCCATAACTGCCAGACGAAGATCCGCCCGAAGATGGGTTCCGATTCACCTGGGGAGCCTGACGATTTGGAGCCGGTGCATTGCGCTGCACCTGCGGCGGTGAGGTGACTTGACCGTTGCGGCCGCGGTCTGTCTGTGCCGAAGCCAGTTGAGACGCAATCATGGCGCTCAGTCCGAGCAATCCTGCGCTCCAAAGCGGAAGGTAGTTTGCGTGCGATTTCGAATGCAATGTTGTACGGGATTTCATCTTACGTTCCCTTCAAGATGTCTGCAGCGAAATAATCCATCGCTGCGAACCGAGAACCAATTCATTTTGTCGATGCTTTCGTTTCAAGAACACGATGATTTTTGAGTCTGCTAACCTATAGACGATTCAGGGAGCAGTCGAGATAGCAAAGTGGAGTAGAATGTTGCTATCACACTATTACGCTCTCTGACAACAATCGTGACACGACACATCCAACATATTTTATATCAGGTTGCATTGACCAGACTGCGCCGCGCTTCGAGCTCCTCCCACCGAACGTAGAGTGCGGCAGCCTTCTCCTGCGCCTGCTCGACATCTGCCCATGCCTTCGTGATGGCGGCATGATCGGAAGCGACCTTAGGATCACTCATCGCCGCCTGTTTGGCGAGTATGTCTTCTTCAGCGGCAACGATCGTGTCTTCCATACGGTCGAGTTCACGCTGCTCTGCAGTAGACAGCCTTCGTACAGCAGGTGAGACGGGCTTTTGCGCGGAATTGGTTCCAGCGCTTTTGCCGCGTGGGGGTATCACATCAGGAATTTGAGTCTGGAGCCACTGACCGTAATCTGCATAGTACCCGCTGCCGCCATCGCCATCGAGCGCCAGGATGATATTGGAGACATTGTCGAGCATATAGCGGTCGTGCGTGACGAGGACAAGTGCGCCGGGAAACTCCTGAAGGCTGTCTTCGAGCACTTCAAGTGTCTGAATATCGAGATCGTTCGTCGGTTCGTCCAGTATCAGTAGATCGGCGGGCTGCAGCATGAGATTGGCGACCAGAATACGCGCCTGCTCTCCGCCGGAAAGGCTGGCAACCGGCATATCGAGCTGATCGGGACGGAACAGAAACCGTTTCGCCCACGAGGTGATGTGCATCGAACTGTCGCGATAGAGTACAGTATCCCCATTCGGCGAAAGCGCGTTGCGTAAAGACTGTTTCACATTCAATTGGGCACGGTTCTGGTCGAAAAGCACGACTCTCAGTCCCGGAGCAGGTTTGATCGTCCCCGCATCCGGCTCCATCGTGCCGGTCAGGAGGCGAAGGAGGGTCGTTTTGCCGCTGCCGTTTCCGCCGAGCAGCCCGAGTTTCGTTCCCGGAGAAAGAATCAAATCCAGCCCCGAAAAGAGCGTTCGGTCGCCCAGCGATTTGGATATGTGTTTGGCGACGAGCAGTTCGGTGGTTTTTCTGCCGGACGCGGTGAAGTCGACCTGTACCGAGCGATCCTGCCCGTTGCGGTACTTGACCTCCGCCAGTTCGCCGATCAGCCTGTGAGCATCGTCGATACGAAACTTCGCTTTGGTGGTGCGCGCCTGCGGACCGCGTCGGAGCCAGTCGATCTCTTTTTTGACTTGTCCTTCCAGCGCGTGCTGGTGGTGCGCCTGCGCTGACATGAACTCGTCTTTCTTCACCAAAAACTCACTGTAATTTCCGTTCACGCTCAGGTAGCCTTGCGGATAGGCACGGTTCAGTTCAATCACGCGGTTCGTAACGTTCTCAAGAAAGTAGCGATCATGGCTGACGACGAGAAAGGCAAACGGCGCGTTTTTGAGCATCTCTTCCAGCCACAGGACGCCTTCTAAGTCGAGGTGGTTCGTCGGTTCGTCGAGCAGCAGCAGGTCCGGCTTCTGGATCAAAGCTCTCGCCAGCGCGAGGCGTTTTCGCCAGCCTCCCGACAGCGTTTCGACCGTCTGTCCGCCGTCCGTGAACCCGACCTGCCCGAGAACGATGCTGATTTCGGCGGAGCGTTCGTAATCCTCCCAGGGTTCGTTTTCGATCGTTTCGGTGAGAACCGAAAGCACAGTGCTGCCCGGCTTGAAGCGATCTTCCTGCGGCAGATAGACGGCTTTGACATCGCGACGGCGCGATACTTCGCCCTTGTCGGGCTTCTCCTCACCGCTCAGAATACGAAGCAGAGTCGATTTTCCGGAGCCGTTGGGTCCGATCAATCCGAGTTTTTCGCCCGAATTCAAGCCGATCGTAATATCATTGAACAGCGGGCGATTGCTGAAAGTTTTGCCGATTGTCTGGCAGCTTAGTAATAGTGACATAATGGTAGTGTGAATCTGTGCACAGCGCAAGCTGCGCTATGCTCCAATCGGAAATCTTTCGGCTTCCCTTATCGTTCGGTCGACGTCGTTGGTAATATTCCTGGCGAAAACTCTGCAGCACCGATCGACTGACTACAGTTTACCCTACCCTGCCCTCTTCGTTCGAAACGATAGATGAGAGGAGCGTTCTGAACCGGCAGCGCCACAATTGCTGTAAGAAATATCCAGACCGAATATGAATGCGACATCATCTAATCCCGCCTACAGTAAAATCCAGGAGTTACTCGAAATTGCCCGTTCTGGCAAACGTACGCTCGTGATGGGGATACTCAATGTCACGCCGGATTCGTTTTCGGACGGGGGCGAGTTTTATGAGACGGACCTCGCTGTGGAGCGCGCCGTACGGATGGCTGCCGACGGAGCAGACATCATCGACATCGGCGCGGAGTCGACTCGTCCGGCTACTTTTCGATCGCATGAGCCGATGGATTCCGAAGCGGAACTGCGCCGATTGCTTCCCGTCGTCATCGCATTACATTCCCGACTTCCTGATATGCCGATCTCCGTCGACACCTACAAATCGCACACGGCGGAAGCCGCAATCGGTGCCGGTGCGGTGATGATCAACGACATCAGCGCACTCAGGGCGGATGCTGGTATGGCGGCGGCTGCAGCCGTACTCGGCGTTCCAGTATGCCTGATGCATATGCCGGGTCTGCCGACTGCAATTCCAGCCGATCCACACTATTTAGATGTAGTGAGAGAGGTGTGCGACCATTTACAAGAAAGGGTCGAATACGCTGTCAGTGAAGGCATACGGTATGAAAATATCTTAATCGATCCCGGTATCGGCTTCGGCAAAGCCGTTGCCGAAAATCTGGAAATCCTTCGACGGCTGGACGAATTCAGGCAGATCGGCTGCCCGCTTCTGATCGGCACCTCCCGCAAATCCACGATCGGAACAGTGCTCGGCGGCCTGCCCCCGCAGGATCGGCTGGAGGGAACCGCCGCGACGGTCGCTCTTTCGATCGCTTACGGAGCAGCGATCGTTCGCGTTCACGACGTCAAGGAGATGGTGCGCGTCGCCAGAATGAGCGACGCGATCGTACGAGGCTGGGGCTAGCGAAACTGAAGAGGATTTATCGTGACTCGTGTCAGGGTGTATAATAGAGCATGATTGCAGAAACACAAGCGCGTATTCAGTTGCAGCCTACTTCCGTTTGCGCCGTGAGTGCGGTTCCGCTCGTGGAGGTCTTTTCCTCAATCCAGGGCGAAGGCATCCTTGTCGGACATCGTCAGATTTTCGTGCGAACCTACGGGTGTAATTTGCGCTGCAGCTATTGCGACAGTCCTGAGACGCTCAAAGAATCCGGTCGTCCGGTGGATTGCAGAGTCGAGGAAGCGCCCGGAAGCTGGCTGTTTCGCAAAGTATCGAATCCGGTTGCCTCCAATGAACTGACCGATATTGTCCGCTCGTATCTCTCCGAACCCCATCATTCGATTTCTATTACCGGCGGCGAACCATTACTTCACGCCCGCTTTCTCGAAAACTGGCTGCCGGAAGTCCGCGCGCTCGGACTGAAAGTTTTTCTGGAAACTAATGGACTGCTCCCCGATCATTTGACGCGCATCAGTTCGCTGCTCGATTATGTCTCGATGGACTTCAAGGCGCCGAGCGCGACGGGGATGGACGCCGCCCAAACCTGGGAGCGCCACCGTGCATTCCTACTTTCAGCTGGTTCGGCGGCTATTTACGGAAAACTCGTCGTGACGCCTGCGACCAGCGACGAAGAGTTGGACGCCGTTGTCAGCACAATCGCCTCGGTGAATCGAGCTATTCCGCTGATCCTTCAGCCGGTCACGCCGTTCGGTTCGGAAAAAGTTGCCGTCACGCCGGCACGGATGATTGCGCTCCACGCCCGAGCGTCGCGGGTACTGACTGAGGTACGCGTTATCCCACAGACCCACAAAATGATGTCGCTATTATAGGCTTTGCTGTACCGGCGTCTGCGCTGCTGCTCCGCAACGTACAGTATATGTCGATGAGCGGGCACGGTCGCCCATGAGATGCTTCGTCCGATCGATCTATATGGAATGTGGTATGCGCGAGCGATATCGGCGCGTCTAGCCCCAATGCTGCTTCGGGGGCTGCCAATGATCCTGATCGCAGGAGTCTTTTTCAGCCTCCGCACGCCCCCTACCCTCCTCAATGGCGTCTGCTGGCTCGCTGCAACAGGCGCGGCGCTCCTGATGTCGGCGGCGCTCACGACACTTCTGACTATCTCTTTACTCTACACGATTTCCGGTGATGGACTGCTGCGTATCGTCCCGCCAATCGTTTTTGCGCTCTCAGGAATGCTCGTCCCGCTCCCGCTGATGCCTGGATGGCTGCAAAACACACTGCGGTTTCTGCCATTCAGCGGCCTGATCGACGTACCATTTCGTCTTTATCTGGGGCATTTGTTGCCCTCACAATTTCCAGTGCTGTTCCTGCATCAACTCCTCTGGAAGGCTGTGTTCATTGCTGCAGGCCGCTACGCACTGGCTCGAGCCCTGCGACGAATGGTCATTCAGGGGGGCTGATTAAGCGGTCAAGCCACTTTGCAGGAGTAGCGATTGTAAATACTCGACTAAATCTATCGAATTCGCTATGTTTATCGCGTATACTATTATCTCGTATTCACGTTCGTTTAAAAACTATCGATCTCAAACCCCGAAGAAGGACGATCCGAATCCATGAACTATCGACTGACCGGCAGCGACCGGAAATCCGCATTTACGTTGATTGAACTACTCGTCGTGATCGCGATAATCGCGATTCTCGCCGCCATTCTCTTTCCGGTATTCGCGCAGGCACGAGAATCTGCCCGCGCGACCGCCTGTCTCTCGAACACGAAGCAGATGGCGCTCGGTCAACTGATGTATTCACAAGACTACGATGAAACAATTATCCCCTCAAATTTGTACAGGACAACAATAGACAGCGTCGATCTGCAGCTCGCAGGAGTATGGACTGTCGTGATGCAGCCGTACCTGAAAAACACGCAGATTTTCTTCTGTCCGTCGTTTTCGGAAGCCAAACTCATTCAGGCGATGGACGACAATACCTGTGATGGCGGACACAGTGGCTATGTGCCCACCAAAGATGGCAAATACCTCGCGCACTACGGTATCGCCAAAAACAATGTATATAACTCCGGCGATCCCGCGACCTGCAGCAAGACCGATCCGGCCTTTGTGTATGCGAACTATCCTGGCAGCGGATGGGACTATCTCGACATGACTTTCAAGACAGAATCACTGGCTGCGATCGTGAATGTCGCTCGTACTGCTAACATCGGAGACGCAGCAACCGCGCTCACGACGGACGGAACCTCGGTCTACACCAAATTTGGCTGTGAGGCGCAGTTCCGGCATAAAGGCAGCGGCGGCAACTTCAGTTTTCTCGACGGCCACTCAAAATACATCACGGGCAACCCCGAAGCGCATCAGATCAAGGACGAAAATGGCTGTCTGATCGAAGAGTACTTCACGAAAGATCGCTAATCGTCACATGTTCGACGTACGAATCCCGCTACGAGAGTTATCATCTCAGGCGGGATTTCGAACGTTACGATATTGATGATCACAACAGTCTCCATTTTGCTGTTTTGTCCGATCCGGGAGCGTTGAAATGCTGAAAATGCTGCGTCTTTATTGCCGCTACACGGCGGTTTCGCTTCGCGGTCAACTCCAGTATCGCGCTTCTTTTATGTTGATGGTATTTTATGTTGATGGTATTCGGCGTATTCTTTTCGACGGGGATCGAGTTTCTCGGTGTCGCTGCGCTCTTCTTGCGGTTCGGCAGCATTCGTGGCTGGACGCTGGCTCAAATCGCCGTTTTCTATGGCAAAAGCATATGTCTTACAGACGATCGGCGGACGCCCATGGCAGCGGACGTAAGTCCACTGGACATCCAATTGTATAAATAGTGAACGCAAGGTTACGATCAGTACCTAACGTCCGATAATGTAAAACGCAACCCATCACAGGACTATTTTTGAGGGAGGGGCGTACGCCCCTCCCTCAAAAATACAAAAAATCGCGCTCGCTTCCTTTTCAAGCGGGCCGACGCGCCAGTGCCATCAGCGCCAATGTAATCGATATCAACAGGCAAACCTGCCCGAACCGCCACCCGCCTCTTACAAAGAGCGTTTGCGTTCGTTCTCGACCTGCTTCCACATCGAGAAAAGCGGGCTCGGATGTCACGACCCGATCTACCTCTCGCCCATCGGGAGAAAATAGGCCCGTATTGCCCGCTACATCGGTTGTTGCAAGCCACCTTCCGCACTCCGCAGCGCGCATCTGGAACATTTGCCGATGCTGTGCCCGCTGCATCGCGCCCCACTCTGCTGGATTGTCACTCGGCACGAGAAATATCTCTGCTCCGTTAGCAGCCAGCCTGCGCGCAACATCAGGAAAATCCATGTCAAAACAGATTGCAACGCCGGCAGGACCGAAAGAAGTCGGAAATACACTTGCATCTTTACCTGCCACTCCGTCGCGTATAAACGGAACTGTATGGTTTTTCACGTGGCGACCGATCAACTTGCCGTTCGTATCGAGCAGAAAGGCTGTATTACGAAAACCCGCCTCATTCTTTTTGTCGAACTGATCTTTGGCTCCGAACAGCAGATATGCTCGGGCAGTCTGCGGCAGGTTGGTTAGTCGAGCCCATAGCTTGGTATCTCGAGTGGGATCACTTACGAAACTGTACTCGGGCCATACAATAATGTCGATGGGACGCGCCGATGGCTTACGTGAGAGATCGAAGAGGCTTTCATCATCTTCAGAATTGGCTTGTACCAGACGTACGCTGACAGGACTGGCAGGCTTAATCGGCTGTGACGAGCGCGGAAAAAATATCATCAGGACCCAGACCAGAATCAGACCGATACGCGCATTTCTCCCGCCGAACGCAATTCCTGCTCCGATTACGACAATCAAAAATGTCAGTCCGTAACTGCCGATCACAGACGCCGCGATCATCCATAATGGCGCATTGACGAGGGCATAGCCGAGACCCATAAAACCGAAGCTCGGTTTCATCAATTCGGATCGGAAATACTCCTCAGCCGTCCATAACACGCCTGCCAGCAGCCACAATGGAACCATTGGCAGACGAACCCGCAGCCGAATGAAGAAGGCAGCGAATAGCGCAGGAAAGCCTGCCGCAAGCGCCCAGAGCGAGACAGTTGCGGTTCCAAACATATTCTTCAGCCAGATCAGCGTACATGCAAAGAATACAAACCCGGTGAGCAGCCCGAGATAGCCTGCAATACGTGGAGTCGTTCCTTCCAGCATCCAGAGTAACAGCGCGATCCCAAACGGCAGCAAAATCGGCAAATTGACTGGTGGGAAACTCGACGCCAGAAGGAGTCCCGCTCCAAATGCACCGATTAGTCGAAAGCCCGGGCTTAAACTCACGCCTTTTTTTGCTCCAGAGGGAGACACTTTGATCTGCTCTGGAGAAGAGTCTATGGCTGCTGAAATTGTCATATTGACGCCCCCGTTGGCAGGCAAATTCACGCTTGAATGAGATACGAAAAGAAGCTATGAAACGTGCCAGAAGACAAGTGAACCAGTGTCCACTGGATAAGAAAAAGCAAATCGGGGCGCAATGCGCCCCGATGCTCGTCTCAATTCAGCGGTCGATCGTATCTATTTCTTCTTGCGCGAGAGCGCCCGCTCGACGGCTGTCTGCAGCCCGTTCCCGCGCAGTTCCGAACCCATTGCAAGAATCATGCCGGTGTCGCCATCGATTAGAAAGCTTGAGGGTATCGCTTTGATTCCGTAAAGATCGGCGATCTCAGATTTCCCCGAGCTATCATAAATCTCCTCCCACGTCATCCCTGTCTGTTCGCAGAAATTCGTGACGGTCGTCTGCTGGTTAGGGTGGTCTAAGCTCACGCTGACGATCTCGAAGCCATTCGCATGATACTGATTATAGGTTGCAACGACATTCGGAACCTCTGCAACGCAGGGTCCACACCAGGTTGCCCAGAAATCGAGCATTACTATTTTGCCCTTATAGGCATCCGGGAACTTGATGTGTTTGCCGCTGATCGCCTCCGCCTCAAAGTCGATTGTCTCGACGCCGACGCGTAAATCTGCAGCAGTCGTCGTCCCCTTGGCACGCTTATCGGAGCTTTTCAGCGCAAGCGTCGTGCCGCGCGCATCGATCGTCGCAACTTCGTAGCTTCCCCCTGCGACTCTGAAAGGAGCGCCAGCGTCGAAGGTTTCCGTCTTTGGATCGAACCGACCGTCGCCATTTTTATCGATCAGAATAGAAACTTTGGCGGGTTCCCCTTCCGCATGCTTATAATCATCGAAACGCCCATTGACCGCCTGATCGACAAGCGCCACTTTGTAACTGTGTGATCCAATCGTAATCTTGCCGGTACGGCCGTAGTCCCGATTATAGGTGACATTCATGCCACGAACCATGAAGACTAGATTGGCGGGTATGCTCCCTCCGCGTCCGACGATCGCATAGCGCGCTGTAACACTCGCGGTGCCTGTCAGTCCTGGTACAGCCTTACCTGCGGCATTCGTTAATGTCGCGAGTGCAGTCGCAGAAGTGCTTGTCAGTTCGCCTTTACCGCTGCTGTCGACATAGAGCTTGGGGTGAGAAGTCTTGCCATCCGAATCCAGCACGATATAAATCTTATTGTCTTTGGCATTGCCGAGTGATATCGTGCCGTACATCGGCTTGTACGCATATGGTGGCTCGGTATGAATGCCTGCCGGTTTGTCGGCAGAAAGCTTGAGCGCTATTGGCTGAGCGGCGCGCGCTCCACCGGTGGGGGCAGTGTCGAGAGTCGAAAGCGCAGCATCACGCGCTATAGCAGGCGTGATAGCTGCACCAAGTGCAACTGCGGTAACAAGAGAATTTCTGAGCCAGGCGTTTTTCACAACTGTTCTCCTTTTGAGGACATGACTAACTATAAGGCACAAACGGCGCTGATCGATAGTATCGCATTGCAGCGTCACATTCCTGCTGCTCCGCTGCAGCCGGCGACGTCGTGTAAAATAGCAAAGTGATGCTGGCGATTCTCGTTATTGTGGCATCACGGAAAGCGGGTAGGTCGAGAGCAGTTCGCCATCCGAATACAGCACCACCTCGTGGAGTCCAGCCTGTTGAATCGGGATACCCTGCAGGTTCAGTCCAATCTGCAGCGTAGCAAATCCAGATGCGCGCAGCCCTTCTTCGATCGAGTTCCAGTCGCAGGGAAGGTTCGGCGACTCGAAGAGCATCTGTCCGTCGGGACCCACGATTTTGCAGATCAATTCTCGAGAGCGTGTCGACCGTACGCGCACGCAAAGGGCTACCATGAAATTGAACTGCACCGGCAGTTCTGGAGGGCGAAGCGCAGAATAAATCCCGATCAGAGACTGTTTACTGGTTCCTGCCTCAGTGATGATCTGATCGCAAAGCACGAAATAGCTGACGCGAATATCGTCGATATCCTCTGGTTCTCGCTTCTCAAGTGGTTCGTTCCGCCATGTTCGCATCTCTACTTACCCCATTCCAAAAATAGCACACCCTACTAGGAAAACTGTTTTCTTAATTAGTATCGATGGTAACGTCGTTGGAAATTGTCACGAATGTATTCATCCGACAGGTAAGATCAGCAAGTAGAATCGCTCGATCACACCATACCTAAGATGCACTATACCACAGTCACCGGCAATTTACTCCGCAATGTCTGCAAATGAATGCAGTTGAAAGTATTTCGGAAGGCAATCTCTCGAAAGTTTATTTTCCGATACTCTCGACTATTCTGCAACCGAATTGACTCGCGCTCCGTCTTGGCTTATAATACAGCATTCGCAGTCGTACGATTTGCAGTCACAATAAAACATAGCCTGCCTGTCTGTCCAGTATATCTGGTATAAACGCTGACGCAGAATCAGAAGGAAGCATAGAATTGGGATAGAAAGAAATCGGGATAGAAAGAAATCGGGATAGAGAAGAATAAGGTTAACTACTCAGCCGGTGTGCCTTCCCGGAAGCAAGAGATAACGAGAAGTGTACTTTCTCTCCCTCCGTACGAAGGAGGGAGCTGCGGGTGGTGAATAGTTAAGAATCAGTATGGAAAACAGGATAATGTATGGACCTGCTTGAAAAATTCAATCGCACTTTCGGCTCCTGGTACGAAGGACTGTTCGGGGGCGGCGACGATGTACGCCCAAAAGACATTCTGCGCCGCATCATCGCCGCAATGGAAGACCATCGCAAGGAGGGCTTCGATAACCGAATTTACGTTCCGAACCAGTATGTGCTGGAAATCGCCGTACATGATGAGGAAGAAAAAGAATATCTACTTTCGTTCCTCGACCGTGACGAACTCGAATCTGCGTTACGACGTTACTGCCAGCAAAACCACTATCATATTCGTGGCGCGCTCGATTTTACGATCCGTGAGGTCGAAAGCAGCGAATTAGATGGCAAGCGAGGCGAAAAAGTTCGTATCCGCTGCCGCTACAACACGAGGATTACCGATCCGGAGCCCGCAGCCTCGAATGCAGCTTTATCGGCAGAAGATCAAACCGTCGCACACGTTGCGCTCCACGATGATGGCGAAGAGGGTGGCACGGTGCCATCGACAGCGTCGGCAGCGCTCGTGATTTACGCGCCCGATCGACCTCCTTTCCGTTACACGATCGGGCGCGGCTCGGTCAGCATCGGACGCTCGCCAAAATCCGCCAATGATATCGTCGTCGATACCGACGGACAGATTTCCAAACGTCATGCCCGCGTTGAACTCGATGCCGACGGTCGCTTCACGATCTATGATGTCGGGAGCACCAACGGCACGAAAGTCAACGGTAAGCGTGTCGAAAACCGGACGCTGAACAACGGCGATGAGATACTGATCGGCGCAACACGCCTTGTTTTTCAGCAGATGTACAATCAGGATGCCTTCGATTCCTCCGATCTGGCTTCCGAGCCACAGACAGCAGGAGCAGGCATCGGAAACAGAATGCATAATGGAAGTCGAAACGGTGAGAATGGTGCAGGTCTTCGCCATTCCGCAGACATGGGCAGTTCCGGACCTGCGCCCCCGATCCGCATTCTGAAACCTCGTACGTCTCGTCTGATACTGATGAGCGGCGGACAGGATGTAGACGATTTTCTGCTCGCTTCCGAGACTGTTATCGGGCGCGGCGTGACAAACGATGTGGTGCTTCCGGATCGATCGATCTCGACTCGTCATGCGCGAATAGTGCATACTGGAGACGGATATGCACTCGAGAGCTTGAGCGCCGGACCGACTTCGGTCAACGGTATCGCCCTCGGACAGGGACAGTCCGAGGCGCTGCGTGATGGCGATCGGATCGAACTCGGGGAGCTCGCGCTCCGCTACGAAGCAGGAAAGGTCTGATCGATGCTCGGCTTACTCCGCTATGTACTGCTGATCGGCTTCGCGCTGTTTCTGTTCGTCATCGTCGGCTTGATCCGCCGCGATATAGAGTAATATGCGTATTCGCGGCAGCGTAACTATTCACTATCCCTTATTAGTCGTTAGTTAAGCAAAGTTTTAACGTTTCCAGATTAGTAGCTGCCTCTTACTCAAGAGCGTGAGAAGCCATTGCAGATGGATAAAACGTTGCTTAACTGACTATTAGGCGTAGGTATCTGCTAAAAAGCTCGTTCGGCTCATATCGATCGGGATACATTTTTGGCAGAAATGGGACGTTTTACGCGCTCAAAAACCAAATACCTACCCTTGTGAACTCCTTCGCAGGGGAGCAGGGAAAAACCACTCCCAAGTCCCTCCTTCGTAAGGAAGGGGTGAGAATATACAATCTGCGAGCTTTTGCCTGTGGGCTGATACACTGGCTGAATAGTTACGCTGCAGCATACAATTCCCGTGTTTGAAAGCGATTAACCGCTGTTTTGGTCGATAGACATTCTTCTCTGCTGGACAATCAATGCTGGAAAATGACCCTACGTGAAACTTGCCTTTGGATACAAAACCGACGTTGGTCGTAAACGCTCCAACAATCAAGACAGCTTCGTCGTGCTGGAACGCGCGGACCTCGGCAACCGACTGGATGGTCTGATGATCATCGCCGATGGCATGGGCGGCATGGGCGGGGGAGAAGTCGCCTCCGGCATCGTCGTCCGTACTCTGCCAGAAGCTGTCGGTAATTTTCTCGTCGAGCGCAGCGGCAGTCAGACTCCCATCGACACCGTCGGTCTGCTGCGCGACGCAATCTCCCGGGCGAACGACAACGTACGGCATCAGCGCCTGGAACGTGAAGAATATAGCAGTATGGGCACCACCTGCGTCGCCGCAATCGTCAATGACGACATGCTGACGATCGGCAATCTCGGCGACAGCCGGGCTTATCTGCTCCGCAATGGCGAACTCAGGCAGATCACCGAAGACCATTCTCTGGTCTGGCAGGAGGTCAAAGCCGGTCGTATGACCCCCGAGCAGGCACGTCATAATCCTTTCCGCAACCAGATTACACAGGGTATCGGGCTCAATGTAAAAGCCGAATCCGACGTCGGAACGATTTCTCTCACAGACGGCGATACGGTGCTGCTCTGCTCTGATGGATTGACAACGGAAGTGCCAGATTCCGAGATCGCGTACCTGCTTGCCTCCGCTCCAGAAGCGCAGACAGCCTGCGATCTGCTCGTTCAACTCGCGCTCGATAACGGCGGCTCCGACAATGTGACTGCGATCGTGCTGCGCTGCGGCTTTTTCGTTCCCCTTGCCCCACTCCCCAATTTCGACAGAGATCGTGAAGACGAAGACCCGACTGATACGCATCAGAACTGGCGCAGCGAGACACGTCCATCCGTCGGTGAACACACTGGCTCAGGTGAGGATGCCTGGTCCTCGCTTCGATCCCGCAGCGTGACGCAACCGACGTCTCAGCCGATGTCGTCTCAGCCAATCAGGAATAGGGGCATACACCCTGCTGTGACGTTTGCACTGATGACCGTGGCGATCGCCGAGGGCGTACTGCTCGGCGCGCTGTGGCTGAACCGGCATCCTTCTGCCGCTGAATCAAAGCCTCCTTCATCCAGACCAACACTACTGCCTGCAGCCACACGCCTGGTGTACGATAAGCCGATCGGAATCTATTCCCAACTGCCGCTGTGGGGTGGCTGTCTGCAGATCGAACCGAGTGGTAATCTGCTCGTCGTCGGAATATCTCCTGCCTTGCCTGGCGATACCGAACCCGGGCAGCCTGTCAGAAGCGGGCATATACTTCGCCTGACGCCGGGGGGCTCGTCGCTATCGGTCGTCACCAACGGCTACGAATTGCCTGCCTTACCCGCGCGCGAAAAGCGCGTTGACGGGACGCTCAAGCCACCGAAAGTTTCGACAGCCTCCCCCGTTCTGGTGCTCGACAGTGTCGGCAATCGCTACCAGTTGCTGCCTGCAAAGAAAGTCATCGAAAAGTACAGTCCTGACGGTGTCCGCGTCAACGATGACATAGGGTCGGGATTTCTGACCGCACCTGAGAACATTGCTGTCGACAGCAAAGGCAGCATCTACGTGATCGACAACCTGCAGCTCAAAAAGATTACGGCGCACGAGCCTGCTGCGGCGGCAATTCCGCCCGCGCAGTAACCATCGCGCCGCCCGAACCCCCCTCTGCGCGAAGAGGGGCAAGAATGCACATTCTGTCGGCTTTCACCTGCGGCTGAGACAATCGCCGAACAGGCGTTAAGAAAAAACTATGCCACTTGGAATGCTTGGAAAATATGAACGGCTTGATGTGCTCGGACACGGGGCATCCGGCATCGTATACCTCGCCAAAGACACGCTGCTCAACAAGCAGGTCGCGCTCAAAGAGGTCGATGTCCAGGCGGGCGACCTGCCGCGCTTCCTTGAAGAAGCGCGCGTCATGGATCGGCTCCGCCACCCGAACATCGTTCGTGTCAACGGGGTCGATCGCATCGAAGGCAAAGTAATCATCGATATGGAGTATGTGCGCGGGCAGAACCTTCAGGAGATGCTCCGCACCGAAGGAACGCTGCCGATCGATCGCGCGCTCGATATCGCCGCACAGACACTCGATGCACTAGATTACGCCCACCGAATGCAGACCGTGCATCGGGATATCAAGCCTGCCAACATTTTGATCGGTCGTGACGGCAGCGTAAAGCTCGTCGATTTCGGACTCGCCGAAATCCTCGCGACCAATGCTTATGCAGGTGGCGCGGGAACGTACGCCTACATGGCGCCCGAAGACTTTGCCGAAGAAGACCGCTCCGACAGCCAGTCCGACATCTGGGCGGTCGGTGTCACATTATATGAGATGATGACCGGACAGAGGCCATTCACAGTAGCGCGCGTGAAGGACCCATTTTCATGGAAACGCGCCCTCGAGCGCGAATCCCCTGCCCCGCTATCAGACTATCTGGCAGCTCCTCCAACTGCGCTTCAGGCGATACTTGACCGCGCCCTCGCCCGTGATAAACGGAGCCGATACCAGACAGCAGGCGCGTTTCGGGATGATATTGCACGGTTCCGCGCGGGAGAAGAGACTGCCTCAGAGACTCAGCGAGCGAGCCTGGCAATGGAAGCAATGCGCCAAAATCAGACGGACAGCGGTCGTAACGGAACTACAAGCCGGAATGGACTGACGCCTTTCGACTATCATGAGACGTCCGACAGCAGCATTCCTCCTCTCGATCCTGAAGCATCGGATTTCAGAGCACCCAATTTCCGCACACCTGATTTCCAGCAAGATATTAAATGCGCTGTGCAGCCGAACGCTGCCATCCCACAGAGCGCACCAGGAATGCTGGTCGCCGATGTCCACAGTATGCCGATCGACGCCAATCATCCACCCGGCGAGCGTCACGGCAAGTTTGCGCGTCGAATGCGGCTGCCTTCGCTCTCTGCTCGCAAAACTTCGTCGCGACTGGCAGTCGAACCCGATCGAATCGATTTCGGATCGGTGCGAAAAGGTGAAAAGGTCTCGGCGAAGATTCAGGCGCGAATAATCGGTATCGAGGGACCGATTACGGCGCAGGCACAGTGCGCCGCACCCTGGCTCACGATTTACCCACCCGCGTTCGACCGGGCCCGTCAGACACTCACAGTGACGGCACACACAGATCGTACCTGGGAGACGGGCGAGTTCCACGATAACATACACTTCGAAACCGATGCTGGCGCAGCCGATATTCCTGTCCGGCTGATGGTGCTCAAGCCGCGCCCGCGCTTCTCCAGGATCGCACTCTGGTACCTGCCACTTTTCGCAGCCGCGCTCTTTCCGGCGGCAGCAGTCACGATCGGAAGCGATAGCTATGCCGCGGCCTCCAGCCTCCGTACGTTTATTCCTTCCGCTGTCGCTGCTTCCGGACTGCTCGGAATCATGCTTCTTTTCGTTTGTGTTGCCGCAGATATCGGCATCGCCGAACGAATCGCCTGTGGAATCCTGACCGGCGCCATGTGCTGTATCCTGGGTCTGCTGCTGAGCCATAGTGCGCGCGATAGCCATATGATGGCTCGCGGACTGGAACACGCGTTCGTAACAGCAGCAATTCTCGCAGGCGCGCTGGCTTTGCAGGTATTACACCTGCGGAAGTGGAAACTATGGGCGGGAGTAGTGGCAGTGCTGGGAATCGGCATCGGAAGTCTCTTTTTGCATCTGACAAGCTGACCGCATTCAACTACGTGTTGTTAAACAAAGGACGGTAACTTTACACCCTCGCCCTTCACGAAGCCTCGGGAAGAGGAGGGAAAGACGGAATTTGGACAGGGTATAATCGTTACCAGTGCTGAGAAGGTACATCTGAAATCCCTTTTCGTTTGGAGGATAAATCGAGTGCGTAAGTACCTGAACTATATTATTTTTGCTGGCGTGATCCTGATTGTCGTCGGGCTGGCAGTCAGCCATAGCCGACACACACGCTACCTGATCGATCAGCTGGTCAGCGATGACAAACAGGCCCATGCTGCCGCCGCCACGGAACTAATCAAAGACGAACAGTTTGGTGATGCGATCACGGGCGAACCCAACGAGACGCGTGTCAAAATCGCTGCGGCGCTCGAAGACCTCCCGACCGCCGCTGGCGTCAAGCAGGCGATGGCGCTGTTCAAAGACCCAGACAAAGGCGTTCGAGACCGCGCCATTCTAAGCTTGAAACGAATTGGCGGTAAATCGCCTGCCACGATCACAGAGACAATCAACGGTCTCAAAGACGGCGATACCAACGTGCGCAAAGGCACGATTGCGGCGCTGACGGGAACCAGAGAAGCTATCGGACCGCTCCCCGCCGTGCTCGACGCGATTTATGCAATCATGAAGAAGGAAGCCGGGGCACGGGATGCGGGGGGTGATGTTCTCAGCAGCGCGCTGTTCAACACAGGCACCGCGCGAGATGTTAGCGTTGCAGAACTGACCAAAATGCTGGGCGATACGAACGATATCGCAATTGGCGCAGCGAATGCGCTCGGCAAAATCGGGGACGTTCGCGCTGTCGAGCCGCTAATCGCTCTGATGCACAAAAGCGCCCTGAAGGTACGCAGTACGTGTATCAGCGCACTCGCACTGATACCGGATAAGTCGACCGAAGCTCCGCTTACGGAAGCCCTGATGAATCCTGAGGACGATAACGAAGCGCGGTCCGGCGCCGCATCCGGTCTGGGCAAAATCGGCACGCCGACAGCGATCACGACGCTGCTCAAAACGCTCGATGATCCGGACAACAAACTCAGATCGGCGGCTGTCTCGGCGCTGTCACGCGCGGGCGAATCCTCCGAAGGCAGAACGCCCGATCCCGCGGTTATCACGCAGCTCGTAGGCGCACTGAGCGATCCGAATGAGAATGTTCGGTTAGGCGTCACGCAGGCGATGCAGTCCATCCACACAACAGAAGCGAACGCGGCACTGGTCTCCGCACTGCAGAAAGACACGACTCAGATTCGGATTGCAGCCGCTGCGGCTCTGGGCTTTGAGCACAATACGGCAGCGATTATGCCGCTGATTTCCGCTCTCGACGATCCCACTGGTGAGGTGAATGCGGCCGCAACCGACGCGCTCTCCGCGATAGGACTCTCGGCGACGCAGTCGCTGCTTGCAGTCACACAAAAAGGCGGCACAGATGCCCTGTTTGCCGCGCAGGCTCTGGGCAAACTCGGCGGACGGGACAAAGCCGCTTTCGCCGCACTGCAGCAGTCTGCCGATTCATCGGATACGACAACTCAGCGCTGGGCTGCCGTCGCGCTTGGCGCAACCGGGCTGGCAGACGCTGTGCCTGCGCTGAAGAAACTAGAAGCCAGCTCGGACGCAGATGTAGCGTATGTCGCGCGTGAGCAGCTTACTACGCTCGGCGTCCAGCAGTAGCGCTCTCCAAACCAGAGAATCGAAAAAGCCGTACGAAGCCGCGTTTGCTTCGTACGGCTTCTTTGTGCTGTCATGCTGAGCCAAGCAATCGGGCCGATCTGCTTCGTATATTTGCATTTCGTGTCCGAAGGACACTTGGCGGAACGCCCGTAGCGACGGACTTTAGTCCGTTGAGGCGATCATTTGATTGACGCAGGCTGAGAAAACTACGCACTTTATGCGCCTGCCCGCTTAGGCAACGCGCAAAAATTACCGCACTGAACTTGGGGTCGTTTTGAGATCAAAATAGCCGAAAATTTCGCTCGATAATTATTGAGGTTAGCCTTAGTCGGGCAGAAACTCCGCCAGCACTGTATTCGCCAGCAGAAGGCCAGTATGCGTCAGGCGGAGTGTATCGCATTCCAGTACAAGCAAACCTTCCCGTGTTAATTTTTCGATTTGTGGCGCGAAAAAGAGATGCGGGTCGATTCCAAAGCGGTCGCGGATACCCTGCATGGGAAGTCCATCGCGCAGCCGCAAACCGAGCATCATTGTCTCGCCGAGCTGTCCGACTGCAGCCAGGCGTTCGCTTTCAACCGATAAGTCTGCGTTTGCCGCGACTTTCGAGCAATATTTCTGTGGAAGACGTTCACGTTTCCAACGCCTGCCACCGATGTAGGAGACCGCTCCGGGACCGAAGCCGATGTACTCTTCATTGCGCCAGTAGACCTGATTATGGCGGCTGCGGAAACCGGGCAGCGCAAAGTTACTGACCTCATAGTGCTCATAACCGGCGTGCGTCAGAATTTCAATGCTGCGTTCGTACATTCGGAGTTCATCGTCTTCGTCGGGCAGATCGAGCTTTCCGCCAGCGTCGAGCCGCTCGAAGCGTGTGCCGGGTTCGAGCGTCAGTGCATATAAGGAGAGGTGCTCCGTGCCTAAATCGAGGGCGCGCTGGAGGCTCGCTTCCCACAGCGCATTCGTCTGTTTCGGGAGCGCAAACATCAGGTCCAGGTTCAAGTTGTCAAAACCGGCTGAGCGTGCCGCACTGAGCGCACTCGCTGCTTCGTCAGCGGTGTGAAAACGGTCGAGCGCAGCGAGTAGCGTATCGTCGAAGGACTGCACACCGATGCTGAGACGATTGAAACCCGCTTCCCGCATCGCCGCGAATTTTGCCGCGTCGGAAGAACCGGGATTTGCCTCACTGCTGATTTCAGCATCGGGGAGGATATTGAATCTCGCTCGTATTGTCTGAAGGATACGCGCCAATTGCTCGCCGCTCAGGAACGTCGGCGTCCCCCCGCCGAAGAAAATCGAACGCACCGGACGACGACGCAGCGTTGCGTCCTCTGAAGCTGTGCACTCGATATCCCCACAGATCGCGTCGACAGTTTCGAGCACAGCTGTGCCCTGAGATTTCACGACATAAGTGTTAAAATCACAGTAGGCACAGTGCTTCGCGCAGAATGGAATGTGCACATAGACCGCGAGCGGACTATGGACAGACGAAATGTCCTGAGCAATCGGGGCGAGCAACGAACCTGAATGAATTTCAGAGGGAATTACGTACGACATACATTTAGTGTACACCCTTTTGCTTTTCAGCACGCTTTTGATTGTCAGGAGTGTGGTTTGGAGACGCGTCCGCGTGGGATTCACTGTGCGTGTCACGCGCCTCGTTCTTGTCTGTCTTACCCTTTTGAGCGCCGTTCGATCGATCTATAACCCCTCCACGACTCGGGAGCCAGCGCATTCGCGGCGGAGCGGATCGGCTCGAGAAGACTCCGCGCGCCAGCGTATCCAGATAGTGACGACGGTAGTGAACATCGTCGTAACAAAATAGATTGACTCCTGATGCGCCCGCTTTACGCACGGCAGCTACTTTTTGCGCGACATCATGCGCGTCCAGTCGCCATGCCCCGATTCCGGCATAGACGTGCCGCTCACCGGCAATCGCGACCGCTTTACGGGTCTGTTCGGCAACATGGGCGGTGTTTTTGTCGTACGCCATGAGCGCGACTGCGTCGAGCGTTCCGGATCGCAGCCAGCCCATCCAGTCCTGTCCGCGATACTTCCGGGCGTCCTCGCCATCCGGGAAAACAGCCGATGAGACCTGCATCCAGGGCTTGTTAAGCTTCACTTCGGTCGCGATCTGCGTCACGAGATTCGTTACCTGTGCGCGGCGCCACGACTCCCACTGTGCGCTGAACGCATGGACGTAGGCTTTAGAGTCTGATCTCGAGGCGGCGTCGAAATGAGCGATCTGTTCAGGGGCAAGCTGCTCCTTCATGTGTTCACGAAAGCGGGTAAGCGTGCCCGAACTGAAATCATAGCCCGAGTTTGGGTAGCGCACATAGTCGAAATGGATGCCATCCACATCGTAACGTGCGGCGACATCCGTAAAAACTTTGAACAGATGCTGCTGCACATCCGGGCTGCTCGGCTGAAGGAAAACACCCTCGCAGTCGTCGTTGTTCGCGGTCGAAAGGTTTCCGTTACGGTCGTGCGCGAACCAGTCCGGGTGTGCGTTCCAGAGGTGCTTCTGGCTGAGTGGGCGGCGCGATTTGCTCCATGTCAGGTACGTATTGAGCCAGGCGTGAACCTGTATATTGCTGGCATGGCACTCGTCGACGATCTGCGTCAGCGGGTCGAAATCGGCCGGCTGTCCGGCCAGATGCTCTGCCCGCGGCTCGTACGGTGAGTTGTACCAGGCATCGCCACGCGACCGCACCTGTACAAACAATGCATTCAAGTGGTATTTTTTCGCTGTCACGACAATCTGATGCACAGAAGCCGGAGACCCGAGACTGTCACACACGACCCACATTCCGCGCAGTTCACTCGCTTCCCTCGGGTTTGTCGTGCTGGTCGTTTCGGAAATGTGATCAACTGACGGCGCAGGTGGATCAGGGGCAGATGTGCTGTCTGTCTGACAGCAGGAGACTGCGGCGATCGGAGCGGCACGATTCTTTTTGCTGCGGACACGCGTCTGAGTTGTGTTCTTCGGGGGTGCGGTGGAATTGGTGTGAGCGGCAGCAGTTTGAGCCTGAGCTCTTGCGGCGAACAGGACCGGAACGGCGAGCAGCAGAGGCAGTCCGAGGAAGGCTTTGCGCACAGCAAAACGCTTTCCCTTCGCCACCAGGCGGTGGTCGTAAGTCACAAAGATTCTCCTGATAGTTGGGCTGGATGGGCTAAATTGGAAGTCGATTCATCGGTATAGTCCGATATTGATGTAGAATGGACGCGTTCATAGTGCGCAGGATATACACAGTTTCAGACGGATCAGACCGCGATTAGTTACGGTCGGATAGAGTCAAAACATTCTGCCGGCGGTCCGACTCTGCGGAGCGCTGGCAGGCGTCGATGATCCTCTGGGCCATCAGACCGTCCTGAAACGTCGGGGAGTAAAGCGAAGTCGGCTTCCCCGCCTCGTGCAAGGCGACGTTGTTCACGAAATCAAAGAGGCTGTGAATGTGGAACTGCAGCCAGCCGACAGAATTTTTGGTCGCGCCGAGTGCGTACGGTTTCGGGTAGCGAGCGACGCTTTCGATGCGCCGATAGCCACGATCGCCGCCAAGAGCAGCTTCCGGCACGGACGCATCGTAAGCATCCAGCCAGTTCGGTTCCATCAAATTGAAGCGGATGCCGCCTTTGGTGCCGTGCAGATCGAGGCGCAATTCGTCCTGAACGCCAGTTGCAAGACGAGACGCCTCGAGCGTACCTACGGCGCCTCCTTCCAGCCTGCACTGCGCGATCGCGATATCATCCACATCGACCGTTTGCATTTCCCCTGTTTTCGGGTCGCGTCGCTCCTTGATCACAGTCTGCAACTCGGCGGTTACCGAGGCAAACTCGCCTGCACGACCAACGTTCGTGCTTGGTCCAATCAGGAAGCGCGTCAGATCGATGACGTGCGCTCCCAGATCGGTGATCGCTCCCCCACCGCTTTTTTCCCTGTCGAGACGCCAGGAATACGGTCTATTCGGATCGATATAGCCAGCATGAAGGTATGCCGCGCGAAATTGAAACAGGTCTCCAAGAAAGCCCGCCTCAATGAGTTGGCGGGCGCGCAGAATCGCAGGAACGAACCTGTAGTTGAACGTCATCTGATGCACCGTTGACACGGCAGCGGCAAGAGCGCAGATTTCCTCAGCTTCGGCGACATCGAGCGCGAGCGGCTTATCACAATAGATGTGCTTGCCTGCTTTGAGCGCGTCCTTGAGAACCGAATAATGGACGTCGTTCGGAGCGCAGATATCGATGATATGAATGTCGTCGCGTTCGATCAAGTCTCGAACATTGGTCGTCGCGAAGCTAAAACCCGCCTGATCGACAGCTTTCGCACCACTCGATTCTGCTGTCGTGCAGACGCCGACCAGGCGTGTTCTTGCCGGAAGCGGATCATAAAATAGCGGCAGAGACTGGTAGGCGTGCGCATGAACCTTTCCAATGAACCCATACCCTACCATCCCTACGCCATATGTTTTCACGACTTAACACCTCTCCAGTCAAACCACCCCCTGACCCCCTCCTTAAAGAAAATCAGAACAAAAGCAAAGGAGGGGGAGCAGCACACTCTCTCATAGCTTCAGCCTTATTTTGATGCTTGGGGCATTTTCGAGGTGAAGGTATAGCTGCCGGAGCCGACCTCATAAAAGGCGAATCCCGGCTCACTACGCAGGAAATGTACGCCGATTGCGGAGTCAGCAGCGCTGCCACTTTCTAAAACGCTTGCGGTGTCGCCCGTCGGAACGGAGACAGTTGCTGTGGTATTAGCCGGAATAACGATATGCCAGCGAAGAGTGCCCTTCACGATCTTCCAGTCGCTGACGATTTTGCCGTGCAGGGATTGATAGGCGGCAGAGGCGTATGTCAGCCCGCCCCCGGGACGCGGATGCAGCAGGATATGACTGTATCCCGGGTGATCCGGGTCGAGGTCGATGCCTGCAACCGTGTGGTAGAGCCACTCGCCGACCGAGCCGAGCGAGTAGTGGTTGAACGAGTTCATGCCCGGGTCCTGGAAGCCCTTCTCTTTAGTCCAGCCGTCCCAACGCTCCCAGATCGTCGTCGCTCCCTGTCGAATGCTGTAGCCCCACGAAGGGTAGGTGTCATTCTGTAGGAGGCGATAGGCGACGTCGAGGCTCCCAGCCTGTGTGAGCGTCGGGTTCAGGTAGCCGACACCCAGGAAGCCCGTCGAGAGATGTCCTTTGCGCTTTTCCATAATGTCGGTAACAAGCCGTTTTGCTGCGTCGGAACGTAGTGATTCGGGCAGTAGATCGAAGCGGAGCGCGAGGACGTAGCAGGTCTGTGTATCGCCCGCGATGCGGCCGTCCGGCGCGACAAAAGCGCCGTTAAACGCCGTTTTGATCTGCTGGAAAAGCGCCTCGTACCGCTCCGCGTCCTCCGTCTTGCCGAGCGCCACCGCCATTTTGCTCATCAGCCGAGTGCTGTATGCGAAGTACGCGGTCGCCAGCACATCCCGCGGGCAGTCGGCATCGACGTTCAGCCAGTCACCGAAGTTGTTGTTGCTTCGCTTACGCCAGAGCAAATCCGGGTTTACCGAATGAATATACTCGATCCACTTCGCCATCGCCGGGTAACGTTCTGCGATCAGCCGCGTATCACCGTAGCACTCATAGACTGTCCATGGCACGATCACGCCCGCATCGCCCCAGGCGGGCGCACCGTCCGACATATCCCCCACTCGCGGCGTGACATCCGAAAAACCACCTTCCGGCGACTGCGCGTCCACGACATCCTGCGTCCATTTCGTCATAAACGCGGCCGCATCGGCGTTGAAGCAGGCGGTGCGCACGAAAATCTGAGCATCTCCCATCCAGCCCAGTCTTTCATCGCGCTGTGGACAGTCGGTCGGGATTTCTAGATAGTTGCCGCGCTGTCCCCAGAGAATATTGCTCTGAAGCTGGTTTACCATCGGATTGGAGCAGGTGAAGGAGCCGGTTTGCGGCATCGCGGAGCTGACCACTATTCCGGTGATTGCGCCTTTGTCGGGTTTGCCAGGGAAGCCTGTCAACTCGACGTAGCGGAAACCATGAAAGGTGAACGATGGCTCGTAAGTTTCGACTCCCCCGCCCCGGAGCGTGTAGTAGTCGGTGGCGCGTGCACCGCGCAGGTTGGTCGTGTAGAGCGAACCGTCTGGATTGAGCATTTCCCCGAACCGCAGACGCACTTTCTGCCCTGCCGCTCCGCTCACTTTGAGCCGTGCCCAGCCGACCATATTTTGTCCGAGATCGAAGATATATGCCCCGGAAGGTTTCTCAGCGATCGTTTTCGGACGGAGCGTCAGCACGTGCTGTACGGTGGGGGCATACTGTGCGACGAGCACGACGGAGGTCAGCGGAGTCGTTTCGACAGGCTGCCAGCCAGTCGCCGCAAAGCCGGGATTCGACCAGCCGCCCATCTCCTGCCGGGCATCGTACTCTTCGCCATCGAGAAGATCGTTGCTGCGTATCGGTCCTGTCGATGATTTCCAGGTTCCATCTGAAACAACTGTCTCGGAGGTTCCATCCGTATAATCGAGTTTCAGCTGAACGAGCGCTCGCGGCTGTTCGCCGTACTGCATACGTCCCGCGAGACCCACGTGACCGCAGTACCAGCCGTCGCCAAGCACAACGCCAATCGCGTTTCCTCCTGCCTTGAGTTGCGCGGTGATGTCGTATGTCTGATACTGAATGCGCTTATGATAATCGGTGTCTCCGGGCGTGAAGACGTCGTTACCGATCCGCTTTCCATTCAAATAGCAGATATAAAGTCCCTGCGCGGTAGCATACAGTCGCGCCTTTGCGATCGGTCGAGACACTGCAAACTCTTTGCGAACGTAAGGAGTTTGCGTGGATTGAGCAGCATGAGAATTCAAGTCGCCGTCTGTCAGATTTTTTGTAGACCAGTCGTCGGTCTCGATGGTATCGCTCGCGGCGGCTGTCGCGTGGAGCGCGACATTAGTTTCGCCCGATAGCACTTGCATCTCCGCCAGCGCCAGCGCATATCTGCCTTCACGCACCCGTAGCCGCGTCGCGGTGAGGCGTACATAACGGGCTTCCGTCGGCGTACAGGCATATCGCGGCGAATCGGTCTTAGGATTGGCGATGTCGGACATCGTGCGGTCGAGAACCGATTTCGGCGCGGCAAAATCCGCAGTATCCGATGTTTCGACGCGGAAACGCACCGGAAAGAAAGTCCCGGGTAGATCGGCGTGAAAATCGTAAGGTCGGGTGGGAAACAGGCGGACCGCATCGAAACGCTGAGATTTGCCGAGATCGATCTGTATCCATTTGGCACTGGCTGCACCGGTCGCGAACTCGCTGTGGAAACCGTTGTGTGCGCGTCTGAAAGCGCCATCCGATGCGTTGCGTCCGATCCATCGGGCTCGCCAGTCTGTCGCAGCCAGCAGCCCCATCTCCCATCGTGCAGCACGACTATACGAGGAAACCACACCCGATTTATCCCAGACTCGCACTTTCCAATATGCCTGCTGACCAGTCGTCAGTGGCTTGCCTGCATAGACGATATGCGCCGACTGATCCGTCGCCACTTTGCCCGAATCCCACAGATCCGCATTGCTGTGTACGAGCAGTTGCGGTGAGGAAGAGACAATCAGTTGATATGCGGACTGCTTCTGTTCCCGCCGGTTCGATGTCAGTGTCCAGGTCAGTCGGGGCTGTATCGTCTCTACGCCAAGTGGGTTGGTGCGGTATTCACAGCGCAACCCCACGGGATAGAGTGTACTCGTCGCATAGGCATTCAGGACGAAGGAAGCGAAGAAGAGGACGGCGAAAGCGGTACGAAGCATAAGCTGCACGGGCGTTGATCTACTGATAATACACTCTCCTGTGGGGCAGTTAGATGAATCTCGGATACGGCATTAGTGTACCCTGTTTGAGGAAACCATTTTGCCGGAAAGTTGTGTCAAAATATATTCATTATGGAAAACGGAATTCAGCAATCACACTCAGCAGCTACCCCGTCCCTGATGGGACAAAGTATTATTCTGCATACCTGCCTGCTATCTGGATGGGCATCCGCCCATCTTACAGGAGAGTATCGTGCCGCAAGCCTTGCTGCAGAAGGCTTCATCCACTGTTCAACTGTAGAGCAGGTCGCGGCATCTGCAAATCGGCACTTTCGTGGACAGCACGACCTGGTTTTGCTTGTGATTGCGATGGAAATGGTACAGCCAGAGATACGGTGGGAAACGGCAAAAAATGGGGGCAGCTATCCGCATATCTACGGCGCACTCAACACAGATGCAGTCGAGCGCGTCATTCCGTACCTGCCGGACAGCGAAGGAGCTTTCTCCACGCCAACGCTGTAACTCATATTCTGCCGATCAATACCAGTGGTTGAACCACAGTCCTGTTTGCCGCGTTGACACCCTCCGCTGCACTTCAGACGCGCTCTGGTGTATGCCGCCTGCTATCATGCGGACGGAAATGCCTGTATGCCGTCCACCCGCATTTGTGTCTGCAGGACGTTCGCTTTTTGCAGCCGGGTACTTTCAGTGCCCGGCAAAACGCAGCAATGACGACGAAGACCCCGCTTCAGTCTGAAGCGGGGTCTTCTCATACGGATTGTGCAGTACTA
>Ga0123337_10001259_pt1 | contig 33823 bp, 30 predicted proteins | sample frozenSSSSmetaG_FD_89792 | JGI IMG/M metagenome (GOLD analysis project Ga0123337, IMG submission 89792) | Glacier valley bacterial and archeal communities from Borup Fiord, Nunavut, Canada, to study Microbial Dark Matter (Phase II) -... | ecosystem: Environmental > Aquatic > Freshwater > Ice >...
ACCGAGCGCGGCGGCTTTCGCGAAAATTGGCTCGTATAGCCAGCCCCGATAGCCGACCGCGAGCAGTGGCGGTGTATCGGGGTAGCGCGCCCGGAGCAGTGCGTAGGCATCGAACAACCCGGCCAGGTTCTTGCGCGGCTCGAAGGTCCCAACGTGCAGGATGCAGCCGCGTGGCAGAGCGTGCTTGCGCAGAACAGCTTCAATTGCGGCTTCCGGCAGGAGGCGATAGATGGGGTTCACGCCGAGCATGTGAACCGTCACCTTGTCGGGTGCGACCGCCAGCTTTTCAACGAGGTCTTGCTTCGTGGCTTCGGAGTCAGCGAGGATGTGCGCCGCCTGCCGTACCGCACGGCCAATTTGCCCGGCATAGTAGCGCTGGCTTTCTGCCGTTTGGAACTGCGGGTAATACAAAAAATTCAAATCGTGAACGGTGACGACGAACTTCCGCGCGCCGAAACGTGGCGGGATGAAGTCCGGGCTGTGCAGTAAATCCAGACGGCGTGGGAGCAGTTCCGCACCGAGCGCGAACGGCTCAAGCCGATGATGCGGCGGCGTTTGCAAACGCGCTTTTGTAAAGTTCGCCGCGCCGTGTATCTGGATAGTGTTCTGCGGCGGGTGTCGCCCCTCGAAAATAGTGTATTGGTTATCCGCGTCGAGCACGGGCAGCGCTTCCGTGAGGCGACGCATGTACTCCGCGATGCCGCCTTCACGGTAGCTCAACAGGCGCGTGTCGATGCCGATTCTCGCGCGAGTCCGCACTATCGTTTCGGATTGGGCCATTCGCGCAGCGCGTAAACGGAGAGCGGGATAGCCTTGCCCTTGAGCGCGAGCGGTTCCAGCGTTTCGATCTGCGTGGCGCGTTCCTTAATGTCTTCGCACACCCTGTCGGTCATGTAAATCTGGTTTTCGAGCGCGCGATCCATCAGGCGCGCGGCGGTGTTCACGATGTCGCCCTGCACATTGAATTCGCGCCGTCCGCGCGTATCGCCAATTTCGGCAGCGAAGACGCGCCCGCGTGACAACCCGATCTGGCAGGTGACGTTGACGGGCTGGCCGCCGACCATCACGGGTTTGGAATTGACCTCGATAATCATGCGCCGGATCGCCCATGCCGCGTTCGCCGCCCGGATCGAGTCGTCGGTGTGCGCGGCTGGCACACCGAAATAGATCACGATGTCTGACCCGCCAACGTGATACGTCACCTTCTTGAGCATTCCGCCCTGCGCCTCGACCATCGCGTTGATTTGCGAGAAGATATAGCTGAACCGTTCGACGAGCGGACCTTCTTCGTCGGTGCTGGCAATATCGACCGATTCCGGCAGCCCGATCAGGTTGACGAACATGATCGTCGCTTCGGGAAAGTCCGGCGGGAGCGGACGATAGGTGAGCGCGTTCTCGACTAGCAGGTTCAACACGGGCTGCGGGATGTAGCTGGCGAGCGGCTCCACGCGCCGCGTGAGGTCCTCGATTTGCGAGACGATAGCCGGGACGCTGCGATCCAATAGCACGTTTCCGGCGGATTTCGTGACCGCACCGGAGATCGAGAAATCCTCCAGATCACGCGCGTCCACGTCATCGATGACCAGCATATGGTTTGGCTTGACGCCCGCCTCGAACCGATATTCGGCTTTGACCTGCTCGTAAGCAGCATCGGTCAGGTTGACGCGGCCTACCATGCCCGCGCCTTCCGCCAGCTTGGTACGCTGTACCGCAGTGCCGAGCAGAACGTGTTCCATGCGGCGCGGTGTGCCAATGTCGGCGGTGAAGAAGCGCCCAGTGTGAATACCAATCCGCATCTTGAGTGAATACTGCGCCTGCGCCGTCTCAATGACCGCAAAATTGGCATTCATCACGCGCTGCATTTTCAACCCGGCACGCACTGCCTGCGCAGTATCGCTGTGCCGCGCGTCGTGCTGGAACTGCGCCAGCATCGCATCACCGGTAAATTCGAGCAGCGAGCCATTGAACGAGTTGATAATCTCGATCATTTGCTTGAAATAATCATTGAGCCGCGCGAGCAGTTCCTCCGCGCCGACTCGCCCACGTCCGGCGTTGGCTTCCATCAGCTTCGTAAACCCGGAAAGGTCGGTGAACATGAGCGTCCCCGACACCCACGAGTAGCGCGACTCGCCGGGGCGCGGCAGATTTTCGGAGACCTGCCGCGGGATGTAATCGTACAGGTTACGTCCCAGCGCGCGGAGTTGGTCGAATACTTTGGTCAGCACGCGCGCCGAGGGGTTGACCCAGGCCTCGGCATACACGCTGGCAGGCAGCAGCGACCGCAAACGCGGTTCGAGCGCGGACCAAGGCGGTAGCTGCTGCTTTTCTGGCATGAATAATCTCGATCCTCAATACGCTGCGGGAATACTACCCCTTAGCAGCATGTCGGGCAACGTGCAAATCTTTACTGACGAGCGTCGATAAATCATTGCTTCCAGATGTGGGCAACAATACTATCTTCACGAATGACCATTTTCGTAACAAACTTGTAACGCCACTTAGCTCATACTTGCTATAAACTATCCGTGGTGATCAGTTATCGACCGGGGATTTGTATGTCGCCTGAACCCTTGAACCTGCAATTGGTGGAGATTGTTCCACCGCAAACGGACGCACAGAGCGCCGATAGCCTGCTTGCCCGCCGCACTGCTGAGTTACGCCTGGTTGCCCGTGTGAGTGCGTCCGTCGCAGGTCAGCTCGACCTCGGCGAACTCCTCCAGAATTTCACCGACCTGACTAAACAGACGTTTGCGCTCTACCACGCACACGTTTATTTGCTGGATGAGGCGCGCGGTGTGCTCGCCCTGGCCGCAGGCGCAGGCGAACCTGGACGACTGATGCAGGCGCGCGGTCATGCGATTCCGCTTGCCCGTGAGCAATCGCTGGTCGCGCGTGCCGCACGCACCGCGCAGGGCGTGATCGTGAATGACGTGCTTGGCGCGCCGAATTTTCTGCCTAATCCGCTGCTGCCCAACACCCGCTCCGAATTGTCGGTTCCGCTCATCGTCGCGAACAAGGTCATCGGCGTGCTGGATGTGCAGGCCGAAGTACCGAACCGCTTCGACGAGCAGGACATCTTGATCCAGCAGGCGCTCGCTGATCAAATTGCGGTCGCGGTCCAGAATGCGCGCCTCTATACGGAACTCAAGCAGACCTCACTTTCACTCGTCCTGCGCGATCAGGCAGTACGCGCCTCGTTGTCGGCAATCACCATCGCCGATGCGAGCCTGCCCGACCTGCCACTAACCTATGTCAATCCGGCATTCACCGCGATCACCGGGTACACGGCTGAAGAAATACTTGGCCGTAACTGCCGCTTTTTGCAAAATGATGATCACGATCAGCCGGGTCTGGTTCAGCTTCGCGCTGCGATACGTGAGAAGCGTGACTGCACGGTTATTCTGCGCAACTATCGCAAAAACGGCGAAATGTTCTACAACGAACTCAAACTATCACCGATTTTCAACGATGCTGCTGAACTGACGCACTTCGTCGGTGTCTCCAACGATGTCAATGCGCGTTACGCCTATGAGGACGTGATTCGTAAAGTTGCGGTCCGCTCCGAGCAGATTGCAGGTATTGCGGCAGCCCTCTCGCAAGCAACCGACGAGGCGCAAATCATGAGCGCCCTCTCCGGGGTGGCCGCACAGAGTGGTGCAGCCCGCGCCACTCTGGAATACGTGGAGATGGATCGCAGCGGAGCGCTCTCCGGCCTCGTGCGGGTGGCGACCTGGACACCCACGCGCATCGAGGCTCACACGCCCAATCTGCCCAGCGACTTCTCGGCGCTCCTGCCTTTTCTGGTTGACGGGAACCTGTTGGTTATTCCCAACACCAGTTCACCTGCGGAAAACTACCGTGATCTCGCGAAGCAGGCCGTCGATGCCGGATACCAGAGCGTGGTGTTCGTGCCGCTCAAGACGGGCGATCAATGGGTCGGCGTGTTGACGATCAACTGGTCGGAACCCCAAACCGCAAACGGTCCCGATGACGATGTTACCGCTGCACTCCAACCCTCCCTTGCGTCGGTGGTTGCCAGCCGTCGCAACAGACTCGCCGAGCGTCAGGCGCTTGCGGATAATGCGGCGCTCCTCGATCTGAGCATCGCGTTGAATACCGCCTCGTCCATTCAGGACATGACAGAGCGTGCCGCGAAAATCATCCTCACGCCGGATGCCGAGACGATGACTGTCGTGCTTTACGAAAATCTGAATTACGATACCGCGCAAAGTATGAACGTGGCTGGCGTATTCTCACGGGTACAATCCGGCTTCCGCACGGGTGTTACGCTTCCTGTGGATCGTGGACAGATTAACCGCATCGTTCCTGAAAACGGGGTCGTCGTCTACGATGATCTGGAATTGATCGAGCAGCAAAGCCTTCTGTTGAATACTTTGCGTAAAAACGGTGTGCGAAGCGTGTTGGCTACACCGTTGCAATATGGTGGACGCTGGATTGGCAACATGGTACTGGCTGCGTACCACACACGCCATCATTCCGAACGCGAAATTCGGTTGGTGCGCGCCGCAGCGGAACAAATCGCCGCCGCAATTGAACGCCTGACGCTGCTCGAACAAACCCAACGGCGCGCGCGTGACCTCGAAATCGTGCGCCGCGTGAGTACAGCAACCGCGACGATCCTCGATACGGATACGATGCTCACCCGTGTTTGCGACCTGACCAAAGAGGGCTTCGACCTCTACCACGTTCACATCTACCTGCTCGATGAGGACGCACAGCGGCTCGTTCTGCGCGCCGGGGCGGGCGCGCCGGGGCGCATTATGCGCGAACGTGGACACGGCATCGCGATAGCGAGTCCGCGTTCGCTGGTGGCGCGTGCGGCGCGTACACGTGCTGCCGTGATCGTCAACGATGTAACCCAGGTTGAGGATTTTCTACCTAACCCGCTCCTGCCGGAGACGCGCTCCGAAATGGCCGTGCCGATGATTGTGGGCGACCGTCTGCTCGGTGTGATGGACGTGCAATCGACGCAAACAAATCGCTTCCAGCAGTCCGACATCGAGATCAAGACGGCGCTCGGTGAGCAGGTCTCAGTCGCTGTGCAAAACGCGCTGCTTTACGCCCGCGAGGTCGAAACGACGGTGCAGCTCCGTGAGCTGGACCGCCTCAAATCAGAATTTCTGGCAAGCATGAGCCACGAACTGCGTACCCCGCTGAATTCGATCCTCGGCTATGCGGAAGTGCTGGCTGATGGCATTGACGGCGAGTTGCCCGAAGAGGCGGTAATCGACATCGGCGCGATTCATGAGAGTGGGCAGCACCTGCTCGGCCTCATCAACGATATTCTGGACCTCTCCAAAATCGAGGCGGGTCACATGGAATTGGACACCGAGTCGATCCCGCTTTCGGAGGTGGTAGAAGACGTAGCGCGCATCGTCCCCGCGCTGATCAGGGAGAAACCTGTCACATTCATAACGGATATTCCGGACGCACTCCCGACCTTGCTCGCAGACCGTCAACGGCTGCGTCAAATCCTGACGAACCTCGTCAGCAACGCAATCAAGTTTACGGATCACGGCAGCATTCGCCTCGAAGCTGTTTACAAAATAGAGCAGCAGCAGATTGAAATCACGGTGCGCGATACGGGCGTAGGCATCGCGCCGGAACACCTCGACCTCATCTTCGAGCAGTTCCGGCAGGTCGATAACAGTTCGACGCGGCGCGTCGGCGGGACCGGGCTTGGGCTGCCGATTACACAGCGCTTGGTGCGGATGCACGGCGGCGAAATTCGCGTGGAAAGCACGCCCGGCAGCGGGTCCGCGTTCATCTTCACGATACCCGCCGCTCATGAAATTATAGGCAGCTAAACCGCAAGCACTGAAAAGTCACGAATTGTCCAGTGGACTACCAAACAGGAATCACGTCGAACATGAAGCGTATCCTCTACATCGAAGACAACCCGCAGAACAAGCGGCTTGTGAAGAAAATCCTGACCGCACGCGGCTATGAAGTCATCGAAGCGGGAGATGGTCCGGGCGGGTTAGAAACGGCGCTCCGCGAGCGACCCGATTTGATCCTGATGGACATCAACATCCCCGGCTTCGATGGCATGGAAGCGACCGTGCGCCTCAAAAAATCAGAGATCGCGAAGACGCCCGTGATTGCGCTCACCGCGAATGCAATGCGCGGCGACCGCGAAAAGGTGATGGCGGCGGGCTGCGATGAGTATTTGCAGAAACCACTCAGCAACAAGCTGCTGGTGGAGACTATCGAGCGCTTCATCGTCTCAGATCAAACGCCAAAAATACCGCCGATCCCCCGTGAAATTTTTCAGCGAATCGAAGCCGCCGCGAAATGAGTTAAGGTTCGCGCGAGATGAAGCCGATGGTGCGTTTTGGGACGACAAGAATGCCGTCCTCAATTACATTGCACTGCGTAACGGTCTAATAATTCAACTTCGCCTGCAACCCCGCCCTCACAGCAGGCCATTCTGCATCAGTGATGCAGAACATGACCGAATGCCGATAGCGCCCGCCCTGCGTGATCATATGGTTGCGCAGGATACCCTCTTCCTTCGCACCGAGTCGCGCGATAGCTGCGCGTGATTTCTCGTTCAGGCTGTCGGTTTTGAGCTGAACGCGGATGCAACCCATCTCCTCGAAAGCGTGCCGCAGCATCAGGTATTTAGCTTCGGTGTTGATCGCGGTGCGCTGTGCGCGTGGGTGAATCCACGTCCAACCGATTTCGAGGTTGCGGTCGGTCGGGCTGATCCAGTCGTAGCGCGTACTGCCGACCACGCTCCCGGTTCGCGTGTCTACAGTAGCGAACGGGAGAAAGCGCCCGGCCTGCCAGCCATCGAGCGCTTGCTGAATGTAAACCGCCATATCCTCGCGCGTGTGGATCACCTGCAAGGTCCAGCGCCAGATCGACTCATCCTGCGCGGCCATGTACAACCCGTCGAGGTGGTCCATTGACAGCGGTTCGAGGCGCACAGCGCGGCCTTCCAGCGTGACGGGTTGCAGCGGCACGGTTGCCGCTACCGGTCGGTCATGATGCGGTCGATGGCGTCCACAAGCTGCGCCATATTGCGCACCTGAAACACACCATCGGAGGCAGGCGCGTAGCGGTGCATATCACTGTCGCCGCTGCCCCACTCGCCCTGCGGCTCCGGGTTGAACCAGATCAGGCGACGCGCGCGGCGCTGCAAATCCGTCGCGAGATCGATGCGCGGGTCACGGTAGTTATTGCGTCCGTCACCAAGGATGATAATCGTCGTGCGGCTATCCAGCGCATCCAGCGTATCATCGAAGAAGGTTTGCAGGCTGCTACCGAGGTCGGTGTTATAGGAGCCGGGCGGGTTGTTATCCAGTACCGTCTGGATCGCCTGCGCGGGCTGCTGCAACCGGAAGTAGTCGCTGATTTCGCGCATATCATCGATGAAAATGAAGCTACGCGCCTTGCTCACCTGATCTTGCAACTCATAGATCAGGGTGAGCATGAACTCTGCGCAATAGCGCATCGAGGTCGAAATATCGCAGATCAGCACGAGGCGCGGCTTGAGGTGACGATCCTTGAATTTGAGTTCGAGCGGAATGCCGCCATAGCGCAGGTTGTTCCGAATGGTGCTTTTCGGGTCCGGTTTGCCCGTCTTGGCGCGCTTCTGGCGGAGCGAGGCGCGGCTGCGTAACCGTGCCGCGAGGCGCTTCACCTCGTCGCGCAGCGTGTCCACGTCCTCCGAGCCGAGGTACTGGAAGGGCGTGTTCATCAAATCCGGCTTTTCTTCGGGCGGCTCCTCGGCCATGTTCTTCGCGATGCTCGCGCCGACATATTTGGAAAGCTGTTCGGAGAGCGCGTCGGCGTTCCCTTCCATCATTTCCATGACTTCCTGCACGGCTTCCGGCGACATGCCCATTGCTTCGAGCATCTCCTGCAATTGCTGCATCAATTCGCGCAACTGCTGCATCCCGGCGGCGCGCTGCATCATGCGCTGCATGTAGCCTTCCTGCCGCATATCGCTCGCCTTCGGCAATCCGGCACGCTGTCCCATCTGGTCCATTTGGTCTTGGTCGAACTGTTGGCCGCGCATCATCTGGTCCAGAAGCTGCTTGAGTGCTTCCATATTGCCCATCAGTGATTGGAGCGCATCGCGCAGCATTTGCTGCTGATCGGGCGTCAGTTCCTGCTCCATATCGAACATCGGCGGCGCGCCCGTATCGAAGAAGACCGGGAAGAAATGGTCGAATTCCTTAAAGTCGGTGTGTTCCTTGATCAGCGTGGTGCGTAGTGCCTCGCGGAACGCAGCCCGGTCATGGACGCCGATTTGCTCTGCCGCGCGCATTGCGTCGGCACTCTCCGCGAGCGAAATCCGCACGCCCGCCGCGCGCAGTGTACGTATAAATTCTACGATCCTTTGTTCCATACTGTTACTTCACTTCCTCAGCCTATCTCGAAGCGTCCGGGTAGTGTGTCGCCGCGTGCCTCGTCGGGGAGTGCGACGCGGGCTTCGAGTGATTTGGTCATGTAATGCCAGCGATAATTTCCATACAGCAGCCCCGCCAGCACCCGGAACTCGGTCCGCGCGATACCTAGACCGCGCTTTTCGTAAGCGTGCCGCGCGATCCGATTGCGCGCCGCGACGAGCAGCGTCAAATCGGTTTTGCCGTGCGCCCGCGCCCATTCCTCTGCATAGCCGACCATGCGCTGCGCGATGCCGTGTCCGCGCATATCCTTCACCACGCAAATTTCGCTCAGGTATGCATCTCCGGGCGCGGGGGAATGGCCGAATACCGAGTAGCCGAGATGGTTCCAGAACTGCCGATACAAGCCGAGTTCCGTCTTGATTGCCGTTTCCAGTCGTTCAACATCGATTTGCATCCAGGGCATCGGCTCGACGACCAGACCGCCGACAATGCGCCCGTCCTGTTCCGCGACGATGATCCCATCGTAGCCCCGGTTGAGCGGTCCCGCGTAGATTTGCTGCAAAATGCGACCCGTCCGCGCGGAGTTCCGGCCAAATAGCACGACCATTTTCAGGTTGAAGGCTTGCACCATCACCTGTACCAGGCCAGGCAAATCAGCCGGAGTCGCGGGACGGATCAGGATCATCGGCTATCCGCTCATCTATCCGCGCCGACCGCCACCGAGGGGGGTGGACGGGCGATTGCCGATGCCCGGTGGCAATCCCGGCGGGCTGTTACGGCGTCCGCCCTGCTGCGCATCATCGTTGCCGCGCGCCAGCATTCGCCGCGCCCGCTGCACATCCGACTCATGCTTGAGCAGCACGGTCAGCGTCGTTTCCAGCGTGTGCTGGTCGAGGCTGTCCGCGTTGAGCATGACCAGCGCCTTCGCCCAATCAATCGTCTCCGCGACGCTCGGCTTCTTTTTGAGGTCCATACCACGCAGGTTCTGCACAAATTCGACCGCCTGCCGCGCAAGTTTCTGGTCGAGACCCGGCACGCGCGCTCGCACGACGCTGATCTCATTTTCGAGGGATGGGTAATCGACGAAGAGATACAGGCAGCGCCGCTTGAGCGCTTCCGAGAGTTCGCGCGTGTTGTTGCTGGTCAGGATAACCATCGGCTGATGTTTCGCGGTCAACGTACCGAGTTCGGGGACGCTCACCTGAAAATCGCTCAGAATTTCGAGCAGGAACGCCTCGAATTCAGCATCGCTGCGGTCGATTTCATCGATCAGCAAAAGCGCGGGTTCGTCGCTGAGGATTGCTTGCAGCAGCGGACGCGGCAGCAGGAAGCGTTCGCTGAAAAACACATCTTCCTCTTCGCCGAGCCGATCCGCCGCCTCGCGCAGGTTGGCTGTATCCTTGAACAGGTCCGTCAGCTTATCACGCAGAAGCTGCGTGTAAAGCATCTGCTTCGCGTATTCCCATTCATATAAGGCTTTGGATTCATCCAATCCTTCATAGCATTGCAGGCGAATTAGCTTGCGCCCGGTCGCCTTTGCCCACGCCTTGCCGAGTTCCGTCTTGCCGACTCCAGCCGGACCTTCCGCGAGGATCGGCTTGCCCAGCTTCTCCGCAAGATACAATACCGTAGAAATCTCATCAGAGGCGATGTACTGCTGCTGCGAGAGCGCACCCGTCGCTTCTTTTGGGTCCTTAAACATCAGATTATTCTCCGCGATAACGCACTTGAGACAAGTTTAACACGCTCTAACCGAACGTGGGTACTAACCGAAAGGTGAGAGTTGATCGTGAACTGCCGCATTCAGCCCTGCCAGCGCGGATTGTCGATCACCACCGGGCTGCCCTCTCGCTGTACGACGCGCTTGCGAAAACCCTGCTGCTCGATAGTCGCATAATCGTGACCTGTGTTGCCGGTATAAACGAATAGGAAAATCAGGTCGTCGGTGGGGATGCTCCCCATGACTGGTGCTTTGTGGACGCTAGGAACGCCGTACCTGAAGTTTGGTTCTTTTAGATAAGCGGATTGATTTTTATTAGGCTTGGCTTGCGAAGAAAAACGACAAAAACTAATCCGAGGGGATAGTGCCACAAAATAGCGAACTAATCAACCAGATGATGCAGTTAGCAGCCCTGCACCGCCCCTCAAGAGTACACCACCCAACGAGACGCTTGGACAACCATCTCATTGACCGTCCGTCTTAAACCCGCTTGAAATTTAATCCTTAACACATTCTGAGTTGGCGCTCGCTTATTTGGCAGATGTCCTTCACCCCCAACTCATCCCATACTCAGGAAAGCTTTCTATCTTCTAGCCAATCTCGTTCACCGACCGCGCCGAGAGGTTTAACAGGATGAAAGAAGTCGCTCCCATCATTCCGCTTTGGCGGGGTCGCGTCCGCAGACGGGCAAGGCGCGCACTGCCCTTCCTTTCCGGTATTTGCACTGCGTTTCTCATCCTCATCCTCTACAATGCCCTGACACCTCACCCACACCAGATCACGCAGACCGAAATCGACGACTCGATCACACAGGCTATCGCGTCGATCACGCCCGCGCCCGCTCGCGCTCCGCTCATCTACCAGAAGATACAGCCCTCGCTGGTCCTGATCCAGACTGAATCGACGGATGCGAACAACGCGACCGAAGACAGCCTGGGCAGCGGCATCATCGTTAACGACCGGGGCGACATCCTGACGAGTCTGCACGTCGTCGCGAACGCCACCCGCATTCACCTCACCTTTGCGGATGGCACGCAAGCGCAGGGACGCATCACCGTCAAGCAGCCGGAAAACGACATCGCTGTACTGCGTGCCAGTAAACTTCCGGCGAAAGTCGTCCCGGCTACGCTCGGCAACCCCGGCGCGATGCGGATCGGCGATGAGGCGTTCGTCGTCGGGCATCCCTTCGGGCTGTACGGCTCGATGAGCAGCGGGGTAATCTCCGGCCTCAAACGTTCTTTCAAGCGACCGGATGGCACGCAAAGCCTGACTGACCTGATCCAGATCGACGCGGCGGTGAATCCCGGCAATTCGGGCGGTCCGCTGCTCAACCGCAACGGCGAAGTGGTAGGTATCGTCGCCGCGCTGCTCAACCCGACGGAGCAGGAAGTGTTCATCGGGATCGGGTTCGCGGTCCCGATCACGACGGCGGGCGGGGCAGCGGGCGCGCCCCCGGTTTAGTATAGACGGCGCGGCATTATGCCAGATGGGTCGGTCAAGCCCGACCCCTACACCAGATAGCGCGCAATAACGAAAATCGAATCAATTTATGGAGAACAGCGGGAATGAATCCCAATTACTCGAAACCAATGGAACGTGTCCTCTACGAAGTGAAGAAGGTAATCGTCGGGCAGGATGTCCTGCTCGAACGCATGATCGTCGCGCTGCTCGCGCGCGGGCATGTCCTCGTTGAAGGTGTGCCGGGGCTGGCGAAAACGCTGGCGATCAAGACGCTGGCCGGGAGCATTGGCGGCGAATTCAAGCGCATCCAGTTCACCCCCGATCTGGTCCCCGCCGACTTGGTTGGTACGCGCATATACAACCAGAAAACGGGTGAATTCAATACGGCGCTCGGTCCCGTCTTCACCAACCTCTTGCTCGCGGATGAAATCAACCGCGCGCCCGCGAAGGTGCAAAGCGCGCTGCTCGAAGTGATGCAGGAGCGGCAGGTGACGATTGGCGGCGAAACCTTCAAAGTGCCGAAGCCGTTCCTCGTCCTCGCGACCCAGAACCCAATCGAGACCGAAGGCACGTACCCATTGCCCGAAGCGCAGGTAGACCGCTTCATGCTCAAGGTACTGGTCGGCTACCCGACCGCGACGGAAGAATTCGTCATCGTCGAGCGCATGACGAGCGCGTTGCAGGCCGTGCAGCAGGTATTGACCACCGATCAATTGCTCGGTTTGCAGCAGGAAGCCGATAAGGTATATGTCGATTCGGCGCTGATGGAGTTCGCGGTGAAGCTGGTCACGGCGACCCGCGCGCCGCAGGATTTCGGCCTCAAGGATTTGCAGCACTACATCGTCTATGGCGCAAGTCCGCGCGCCTCGATCAATCTGGTCCTCGCGGCGCGCGCGCTGGCCTTCGTGCGCGGGCGCGATTATGCGCTCCCGCAGGATATTCTCGATATCTCGCTCGATGTGATCCGTCACCGTCTGGTGCTGTCCTACGAGGCGCTCTCCGACAACGTGACGCCCGATGATCTGCTCAGGAAAATCCTCAACCGCATTCCCGTCCCGGTTGTCCCTTTGCGTGAAAAGCTCAATGGCCGCGCAAACACCTGAGCGCATCCTGCAACGCCTCGATTGGCAGGTCATCCGCCGCTTGGATGGCCTGCTGCAAGGCGATTACCGCAGCCTGTTCTATGGCTACGGGCTGGATCTCGCGGACTTGCGCGAGTACCAGCCCGAAGACGATGTGCGTTACATCGATTGGAATGTCACGGCGCGGATGAATACGCCCTACGTGCGCAAGTACGTCGAGGACCGCGAGATCACGGGCTGGTTTCTGCTCGATCTCAGCCCATCGATGGATTTTGGCACGGTGCAGAGCATGAAGCGCGCGGTGCTGATCGATTTTGTCTCGACCTTCGCGCGGCTGCTCACGCGGCACGGCAACCGCGTCGGCGCGATCTTCTATAACAACGGCGTGGACCGCGTGATTCCATCGGGTGGCGGCAAGCCACATGTGCTGCGCATCGTGAATGATCTGCTCAACCAGCCGCAGCTATCGAAAGCCCCCTTCACGGACCTGACGCCGCTGCTCAAAGGTGGCCTGAACGCGATCAAACGTCGTTCGCTGGTCTTCGTCGTCTCCGATTTTATCTGCGCGCCGGGTTGGGAGCGCACCCTCACGCTGCTCAATCAGCGGCATGAAGTCCTCGCGGTCCGCCTGTGGGACCCGCGCGAGGTCGAACTCCCGGATGTCGGCCTCGTCGTGATGGAAGACGCCGAAACGGGCGAACAGCTTTACGTCGATACGCACGACCGCGGCTTCCGCAAGCGCTTCATGGATGCCGCGCTCGAACGCGAAACCACGCTCGACCAGACTTTCAAGCGCGCGGGCGTGGATGTCCTCTCGCTCTCGACTGACCAGGATTTCGTTCGCTCTGTGGTACGCTTTGCCGCCCTTCGGCAGCAGCGCAGAAAATAAGCAAGTAGTAGATCGGAGCCGCCCATGACTTTTATCTGGCCGCCGATGCTTCTGTGCCTGATCGCCGTCCCGCTGCTGGTCGCCGTCTACCTGCAAATGCAGCGGCGGCGGCGCGCACTGGCTGCGAATTATGGCAGCTTCGGGCTGGCGAATGCCGCGCGCGTGAATGCGGCGGGCATCCGTCGGCATATCCCGCCCGTGATTTTTCTGCTCGCGCTCACGCTGTTGATCCTTGCGCTGGCACGACCGCAAAGCATCGTCCTGTTGCCCCGTCTGGAAGGCACGGTGATCCTCGCCTTCGATGTCTCCGGGAGCATGGCCGCCGATGATTTGAAGCCGACGCGCATGGCCGCCGCGATCACTGCCGCGCAGGGCTTTATCGAAAAGCAGCCGCCGACCGTCGCAATTGGCGTGGTCGCATTCAGCGAGAGCGGGATCGCCGTGCAAGCGCCAACCAACGATCAGGATGCGGTGCTTGCCGCAATTAACCGCTTGCGCCCGCAGCGCGGCACATCGCTCGCCAGTGGTATCCTCGCCGCGATCAACACGATTGCGGCGGGCAAGCAGCCAACGCGCCTGTATAGCAACCTGACGCCGACCGCCAGCCCGTCACCGACGCCCGTGCCGCCGGGAACCTACAGCTCGGCGGTGATTGTGCTGTTGAGCGATGGCGAGAACAACAGCAATCCCGATCCGTTGCTTGCCGTACAAGCTGCCACCAGCCGGGGTATCCGTATCTATACCGTCGGTGTGGGCAGCGCGGCGGGCGCGGACCTGAAAATCGACGGCTTCAGCATTCATACGCAGTTGGATGAAGCGACCTTACAAGCAATCGCGCAGCTCACCAATGCGGAATATTTCAACGCCGAAAATGAGGACGATCTACGCAGCATCTATCAGAATCTCTCCCCGCAGCTTGCCATGAAATCCGAAAAGCAGGAGATTACAGCGCTGCTGGCCGGAGCCAGTATCTTCGTGCTGCTGATCGGGATTGTCGCCTCGCTGCTCTGGTTCGGACGCGCACCGTAAATCAATTGCCAACCGGACGCCAAAAATGGCGTCCCTACGGGAGATTGCGCGTCTGTGTAGGGACGGCATTCTTGCCGTCCGCAAATCGATACAATCATCATACATGGTCTGGGAGTACGTCACGATGAATTTACAATGGCCCTGGTTCCTGTTCCTGCTGGTGCTGATTCCGCTGCTCGTCGCGGTGTATATCATCGTGCTGCGCCGCCGCAAACGCTTCACGATCCGCTATTCGAGCCTGAGCCTGATCCGTGCGGCGCTCCCGCAGCGCTCCCGCTGGCGGCGGCATCTACCTTTCGCGCTGTTTCTGCTCGCAATGGGCAGCCTGACCTTCGCCCTGAGCAAGCCGATCACCGTCCTGAGCATCCCCACCAACCGGACGACGATCATCCTTTCGATGGATGTCTCGCGCAGCATGTGTTCGACGGACATCAAGCCGAACCGTCTGGAAGTCGCACAGGCCGCCGCGCTCTCGTTCATCGAGGCGCAGAAGCCCGGCACACTGATCGGGATCGTCGCCTTCTCCGGCTTCGCAGAGATCGTGCAGACGCCGACCAGCGACAAGGAAGCGTTGAAAAATGCCGTCAACAACCTCGTCACGGGGCGCAGGACGGCTATCGGCAGCGGCATTATGACCGCGATTGACGCGATCGCGGAGATCGATCAGGATGTCGCAGCAAGCATCCCGGAGAATTCGCGCCTTCACGCGCCGCCGCCCGTCGTGAAGGGAGCCTACGCACCGGACATCATCGTGCTATTGACGGATGGAGCCAGCAATGCCGGGATCACCCCGCTCAAGGCTGCGCAGCAGGCGGCAGATCGTGGGTTGCGCGTCTTCACCATCGGCTTCGGGACTGCCAACGGTGGAGAGTTCCCGAACTGTAGTTCGCAACTGATCGGGCGCGAGCAGGGTGGCATTACGGGGCCGTCGGGCAGTTTCGGCGGGGGTGGTGGTTACGGCGGCGGACCGGGTGGCGGCGGTGGTTTCCGGCGCGGCATCGACGAGGTGACGCTCAAGCAGGTTGCGGATAATACAGGCGGAACTTACTATTCCGCTGAAAGCGCCAGCGACCTGAAATCTGTCTTCGAGGGGTTGCCCGTGTCACTGATCACGAAGCACCAGACACAGGAAGTCAGCTTCGCGTTCGCCGCCTTGGGTGCGTTGCTCGTTGCGCTGGCGCTTGGCCTCTCGTTGTTGTGGAATCCGCTGCCGTAACCTGATCTGTCTGCAAACCACTGCGCTATTACGGTCCGTATCCTCTTGAGCGTGTTATGAACTATGAGTTTGCGGAGGGCAAGAATGCCGTCGCTACAAAACGCAACATCTGCGTGGGAACGCCATTTTATGTATTGCTTATGAGGTTTCGCGAATCGGGTCCACGAGATGCTTGTAGCTACGGTTGTAGTAGACCAGTGGCGCGCCCATCGAATTGACTTGCACATCGACCACGTTGGCGAGGAATACGCTGTGCGTCCCGGTATCGAGCGTTTGCGTGACGCGGCAATCGAGCCAGGCCAGCGCGCCCGGAATTAGCGGCGAACCGGTCTGTAATGTGAGCGCTTGCAGTCCGGCGAAGCGATCCGTCACGAGCGGGTCCGTGCCTGCGAAGCGGTTGGAGAGCGCTTCCTGATCCAGCCCAAGCATCGATACCGCGTAGACGCCCGACCGCTGAATGACCTCGTGAACATAGGTCCCCTTGTTCAGACAAACCAGCACCGTCGGCGGATCGAGCGCGACCGAGGTGAATGAACTGACCGTCGCGCCTGCCTTTTCCACGCCCGCCGCAGAGGTCGCAAAGGAGGTCACAATCGTGACTCCGGTCGCCCAATTGCGCATTGCCTGCCGCAAAACCTGCGTATCAATTTCCATTGTTATCCCCCATTTTCCAATACGATAAACGAGCATTAACGCGCTCGTCCAGACTCAATCTGAATTGTATATACGGATATAGACAAGCAGACCTGCCCGGATTCTTTCGCGCTCAATCGTTATCGATCTGTAAGAGAATCTCGCGCACGAACAGCGCCGCGCGGACGAGCGTTTCCGGTTCAAGCGCGGCAAGCGTATCCGAGGCGCGATGCAGGTTGGGGACCTCACCCGTCACGCGGTCGTAACCCGTGAGCGTGATACCGCTGAAACCCCAATCTTGGATTACGGTCAGGTCGTCGATGATGTTCATCGGCTTGCCCATGCTGCCAAGTTCGGGGTGTGCGGCAGCCGCGCGCTCCGCGACCGGAAGCAGGCCGAAGCGTGGACCATACGACGAGAGAATGCCTAATCCTTCGCGCGTCGCCCATGCCAATTCGCCCGCGCCGACGGCTTTCAGGTTGATATAGAGCGCATCGGAGAACGCTTCGCCGTGCTGCTCGACCAGCGCAAGCGCCCCGTTCGCGCCCGCCTGTTCCGCGCCAGTGAAGGCCAGCCAGACTTCGGTGTGTTGGAGCGGTTCAGCGCGCAGGGCCTCCGCGACGGCCAGCGCGACCGCAACCCCGCTGGCGTTGTCGTTCGCGCCGCTGCTCTCGCCGTTGGCTTCGTCCGCAAGGAGCGCCGCCGCACCGAAGAGCATCCCAATCCCGCCGAGCGCCCGGAGCGGCCACAGGATGCCGACGACGCTCAACAGGCCGCCGACCACCGCGCCGACGATGCTGCTATCGGCTATCAGCGGGAAGTAGCCTGTCAGGTACGGGTGCGCGCTGAGGCGGTGCGGGCTGCTGTCGAGGTGCGCGAGGATCACAACACGCTTGCGGCGGTCCGCGCTGGCCGGAATTCGACCGAGAACGTTTTGCGAGGTGTGGACGCGAAACGCCGACTCCCAGGGCATGGGGCGCAGTCGCCAGACATTCGCCAGATTCAAACCGCCGATGCTCGCGAGCAGCCCGCCCGCGACCTGCCACAGCCGACCGCGCCGCAAGCCGAGGAGCAGCCCCGCCGCAATGATCAGGAAGGCGGGCGCAGCCTTCGCGGAGAGGCGCGCGATGCTTTTGAATTCCTGCTGCTGCACGTCGGTGAGGCCATAGCGGGCGAGCGATTCCATGACGTATTGCGCGGCGCGGCGTTCGGCGGCGCTCCCGGCGGGGCGTGGTTCGATGGCAAGTGTGCGAATATGCGTAAGCAGGTCGTCGAAAGCGGGGTGCATGTTCATCCTTCCGACCATAGCGCGACGATCCGATCCATGAGCGTTTGCAGGCTGTGCGCTCGTAGGGTACGCGCTCGAAGTACCTGTCCGATGCGGGTGCGTTCGGCGCTGTGCAAGGCGAGCAGAGCGCGTAATTTTTCCGTAACCGAGTCGATGTCGTCTGGTGCGGCGGCGCGCAACTGCGGTTGATATTCGCCTAAGAGGGAGTCGAAGGCCGGGTTCGTGACCAGCACCGGACGCGCGACGCACATCCCCTCCAGGGCGGCTTTATCGAACAGGCCGGGCGGGGAGAGGTTCGTGATTATGCTCGCACGTCGCAGCAGCACGATCAGCGCGTCGCCTTGCAGCGGTCCCAATAATTCAAAACAATCATCCATATTCAATACCTCACGGCGTGCGAGCAGTTCCGCGCGGTAGCGTTCGCCTTCCGCGCCCGTTGTGCCACCCGCGACCGCGTAACGCGCGTTCAGGCCTTCATCGCGCAGCCGCGCAGCCGCCTCTAAAAGAATGTGATGATGCTTGATCGGCGCGAGCCGTCCGACTGCGAGGATCAGCGGCGGCGTAGCGGGGAGCGCGTCACCCGACGAAAAGCGCTCGCCGTCGATGCCATGCCCCATCACGCGCACTTTCGGGCTATGTACCGGGAATGTGCCGTCGGCTGCGGTCAGGACCCATTTGCAGCAGGCGAGCGCGAGCCGTACCTCGATGTCATCCTGACGGTGCGTATACCAGAGGCTCTGCCGGACGCGGTGGCGCAGGGCGGCGGGTGCGGCCAGCCATGTGTAGCGCGCGGAGAGATGGCCGAAGAATAGATCGGCGTCGCGGCCCAGTTGCAGCGTGAGCCGCTCGAAGCGCCGTAGCTGTGCGATGCGGCCCGCGCCGCGCTCCTTGCCGAGCGTGTGAACCTGCACGTTCGGGCGCAACACTGCCGCGTGCTGCTCAAGGGCAATCACATCCAGATGCGCCACGCGGTCCGCGAGCGCGTTGATCCAATCGACGGTGAAGCCCAGAAGCCAGTCGCTCGCATCGACCTTTTGCGAGAACATGACGACACGTAAGGAGTGCAGGGGGCGAGTCACGGGTAATTTCATGGCTAAGAGCGTACCAAACATCGGTCCGAAGTCCAAACGCGGTACACTTGCGCGTACATTTCAAAAGGATGCTTTGTGAATAATTCCGCGCCGCTCGATCTGACTCGCCCGCTCACGCTCGCCGCTGTGGTTTCCGTCGCGCGTGGATTCCAGCCGGTCGCGGAACTGGCCGAGGCCGAGGATCGCATCGCGGCAAGCGCGGCATGGGTGGCCGGGACAATGCGCGAGCAGGGTGAGCGCCCGATTGCCTATTACGGGATCAATACCGGGTTTGGGGATAATGCCGGGAAGACCGTCCTGCGCAGCATCGAGGACGCGGAACGCCTGAGCCGGAACTTGCTGCTGAGTCACTGCGTGGGGGTCGGGGAGCCATTCGCGGAGGAGATCGTACGCGCGGCGCTGCTGATCCGTGCGGCCAGCCTCGCAAAAGGCTACAGCGGGGTGCGGCGCGTCGTGATCAATACGCTCGTGCAGATGCTCAACCAGCGCGTGCATCCGGTCGTCCCCGCGCAAGGCTCGCTCGGCGCGTCGGGTGACCTCGCACCGCTGGCGCACCTCGTCATTCCGATGAGCGAACCGCTTCCGGGCGACCCGCAGGTTCCAGGCGCGACGGGCTTTTGCGATTATGACGGACTGCGGATGACGGGCGCGGATGCAATGGCGGCGGCGGGGATCGCGCGCGTGCGGTTGGGTCCGAAGGAAGGCGTCGCGCTGATCAATGGCACGTCGATCACGGCGGCGGCGGCGGCACTCGCGACCTTCGATGCGCGCGGCCTGTATGATGCGCTGCTCGTGGGAACGGCGCTTTCGGTGGAGGCGATGTGCGGCTTCCGTGATGCGTTCCTGCCGCACATCAACAATTTACGCAGCCCCGAACAAAGCGCCGCCGCCGCGCGGATCGATGCGTTGACCGCCGGAAGTACGCTCGTGCGGGGTGGTCCCACGATTGATCTGGGACCGGAAGAGGGACCACCGCAAGACCCCTACTGCCTGCGCTGCGCCCCGGTCGTGATGGGCGCGGCACTGCAAACGCTGGATCATGTCGAGCGCGTGGTCACGGGTGAAATCAATGCGGTGACGGATAATCCGCTGGTCTTTGGCGATGAGTTGCCGCGCAACACCAAGATCGTGAGTGGCGGCAATTTTCATGGGGAGCCGCTCGCTTTCGTGATGGATTTTCTGGTGATCGCGCTGTGCGAGATGGGCAATATCGCGGAGCGGCGCATCTTCACGTTGACGGACCCTAAACTCAATCGCGGCTTGCCCGCCTTCCTCGTCGCGGAGCCGCCCGAAGCGGTTGGCCTGAATAGCGGATTGATGCTCGCGCAATACACCGCCGCCTCGCTCGTCTCCGAGAACAAGACGCTCGCGTACCCGGCCAGTGTGGATAGCATCCCAAGCAGCGCCAACCGAGAGGATCACGTCAGTATGAGTACCATCGCGGCGCGCAAGGCGCTCAACGTGCTTGCCAATGCGCAGGCGGTTTGTGCGCTCGAATTGCTCTGCGCGGCGCAGGCGCTCGATTTGCGGCTCGAACAGCGCCCCGACACGCAGCCCGGCACAGGGACGGCGGCAGCGCTTACAGCAATCCGCAACCTGCGCCTCGCGAATGGCGAACCGCTCGCGGTGATCCGTCGCGACACGGTGATCGCGGCCTACCTCGCGCCGATCCTTGCCGCGCTGCGCACAAATCCTGCGTTTCTGCGGCTTGCCTTGCTATAACGCCTGTCCCAAAACCGCGTCGATCTCCGCGCGCGTTGGCACGTTCAAACCCGCGCCCAATTTCATCACGGCGGCAGCTCCCGCAGCATTCGCGAAAGCAGCCAGCGCGGGCAGCGGCATGTCATTCACGTAACCATACAGCGCCGCCGCCGCGAACGTATCCCCCGCGCCGGAGGTATCACGCACAGCAACCTTGAAGCCGGGATGCTGTACGGTCTCGTGCGCGGAGCAAAGCATACAACCCGCCGCACCGAGTTTGATGAAGACCAGTGCTGGACCACGCGCCAACAGCGCCTTGCCGACCGCCTCAAGGCTGCTCTGCGTATCATTCGCAATCCCGCGCAGTTCGTCCTCGGTGACGAGCAGCGTATGTGTGCAAGACAGCACCGTATCGAGCCACGACGCATCGAAGTGCAGGTATTCGGGACCGGGGTCGAAGAAGAGCGGGACCTGCGCAGCAGCCGTAATGCGTGCCGCCGCCGCGAACAGTGCGGGATGCCCCGCGCGGTAGGTCCAGCCGTCGAAGAACACGGCGCGCACGCTTTCAAGGATAGGTTGCCAACCGCCTGGCAGGGTCAGCGGTCCGTAGGTCCCCTGTTTACCAAGAAATACATGCTGCCCGGTGCTATCCGCGAGCGTATAGACGAGCGAAGTTTCCGTGCCGGGCATCTGTATGACATTACTGCAATCGATGCCTTCCGCTTGCAGGGTATCGAGCAACCAGCGTGCGGGCGCATCGTCCCCTAACGCGCCGAGTGCTTGCATTTTCAGGCCAAGCCGCGCGCCCGCGATCAGCGTATTGTTCGCGCCGCCGGGACTCAGCAGCGCGGATTGCACACGCTGGTGCTGCGCCGGGATGACCGGAAAGCGTTCGATTTGCAAAACCTGATCGATCAGCAGGTCGCCTAGGACAACGACCCGCTCCGTCATGCGCGCAGCCCGCGCACCAGATCATCGTATTCCACTGCGAGCGCACGAAAGTCGTACCCATTGACCTGCTCGACGGTCTGCACCATCTCGGCGGAGAGCGCCTCGAAGCCGCTGTACGCGCCGCAAATCGCGCCCGCAATGGCAGCGACGGTGTCCGTATCGCCGCCCATATTCGCGGCAAGCGTGATCGCGCGCATCGGGTCGCCCGCGCTCAAATGAACGAGCGCAATACAAACCGGAAGCGTCTCATAGGCAGCCATGCCCATCCCGATGTAGTCATACAGATCGCGCAATTTCTGTTCATCCGAAGCAGGCGTATCGACCAGATGCAGGGCGAAATCAATGCGGCGGCTGATTGATGGGCTTACCGATTCGACGCCCAATTTTTCACCGAGGTCCGCACCCGTCTTCGCAGCGCTGATCACGTCGCCCAGCGTCACGCCGGGCTGCACGCAAATCGCAACCGCGCAGGCAACCGCCGCAGCAGCGGAACAGGCAGTCGCGGTGGCATGGGTCGGATACGCCGAGTCGACCGCTGCGCGTGCCGTCCGTTCCAGATCGGGCGCGTAGAGGAAGCCGAGCGGAGCCACGCGCATCGCCGCGCCGTTGGTCCAGCCCGCGCGTCCGCTCTCGGCAGGGTTGACGCCTTCCTTCAGCGCACGGATCGCGCGTTTGGTGCTGGGTCCGATGTAGGGCGTATCCAGACCGCCAAGCGACTCGACCCACGCGATCAGCGCTTCGGCAACGCGATCCTGCCGGACCTCACCATAGCGGATCACGGATCGCAGCAGCGCAAGCATGGCTGTCGTGTCGTCGGTGGCCTGCCCCGCGCGCAGCCCAGCGTGTCCCGTCAGGTCGCCCGGTGGCGGTGGCAATAGCTGCGTAATCCAGCCGCCGTTTCGGGCGCGGGTCGCTTCCGGCGTCGGCTGGCCGGGCATCCCGAAGGCGTCTCCGAGCGCCAGACCCGCGATACACCCGTGAATACGCGAGAGTAGATCGGGCATCAAGTTTCGCTTTCGGCGGGCAGGACGCGCGCATGTTCCGGAAGCCACGTCAGCGCGACGTTTTCTCCCTCGTGAAGTTCGCCATCACGCTGGCCGTTTTGCTCGAAGATGGTGAGTGGTGGATAGCCTTCGACGGTCACATGAATGAGCAGGCTCGCTCCGGTGCGGCTGATGTAGCTGACATAACCGTTCAGGGTATTGACCCTTTCGCGCGCGTCGGACCCCTTTTGAAGGATAACGCGCTCCGGGCGCACCATAATCGCGAGCGCTTGCCCGATAGTAAACGACTGGTCAGAACAGGCCGAAATAGGGTCCCCGGCAGCGGTGGTCAGCACCACGCATCCATTTTCGAGCGCGCTGACGGTTCCCGTGAAGGTGTTCGCCACGCCCAAAAAATCCGCGACGAAACGCGATTGCGGATATTCGTAGGCGTGCATTGGCGCGTCGATTTGCGCGATCTTCCCAGCGCGCAAGACGGCCATGCGGTCGGCCAGCGTCATCGCTTCTTCCTGATCGTGCGTGACGAAAATCGTGGTCGTGCCGAGGCGCTTTTGCAGTTGGCGCAGCTCGATTTGCATCTCCGCGCGCAGCTTGCGGTCGAGCGCGCCGAGGGGTTCATCGAGCAGCAGCACGCGCGGCTCCGTGACGATAGCGCGGGCGAGGGCGACACGCTGCTGCTGCCCGCCGGAAAGCTGCGCCGGGCGGCGGCGTTCCAGGCCGATAAGCTGCACCAGCGCCAGTACATCGGCAACGCGCTTGCGTGCTTCGGAGCGCGGCATCCCGCGGCTCTCCAGCCCGAAGGCGATATTCTGCTCGACGGTCAGGTGTGGGAACAGCGCGTAATTCTGGAAGACGAAGCCGATGTCGCGGGCATATACCGGGACGTGTTGCATCTCCTTGTCACCGATGATCAGCCGCCCACATTCCGGCGTGAGGAACCCCGCAATCAGGCGCAGCAGGGTCGTTTTTCCGCTACCGCTGGGACCGAGCAGCGCAAAAAATTCGCCATCCTTGATGGTTAGCGCAATGTCATCGACAGCAGCCAGCGCGCCGTAATGGTAGGACATGCCCTCGATAGTGACTTTGCTCATGCGCTGCGCACGCCGAAACTGATTTCGCGCCCGCCGACCAGCGCACAGGCCGCAGAAACGATGAAGACCAGCGTCGATATTGCGTTGACTTCCGGCGTGAAGCCCGTCCGTATCGCGGTGTAGATTTCGACGGGCAGTGTCGAGACGCCCGCCGGAGCGAGAAAGTAGGAGATCGGGAAGTTGTCGAAACTAACCGCGAAGGTGAAGATCAGCGCGGCCAGAACACCCGGAAGCATCAACGGCAGTGTGATCGTTCGGAAGGTGCGCGCTGGTCTGGAGCCGAGACTGGCAGCCGCATCTTCGAGCGTGCGGTCTGTCGCGGCGAGGCGGGCGCTGATCACGATGATCGCGAAGGGGATTTGCACTGTGACATGGCCGAGCAGGAGCGTCACGATACTACGTGAGATGCCGAGCCAGAAGAAGGTCAGCAGTAGCGCGACCGCAAGGATAATCCAGGGGATCGTCATTGGTGGCAGCAACAGGGCTTGTAAAAATGCCTTGCCCCGGAACTGCTGACGTGCCAGCACGAGCGCGGCGAACGTGGCGCAAATCGTCGCAAGGACCGAGGTGAAAGCGGCGATGCTGAGGCTGTTAACTGTCGCGCGGATCAAGCGTTGGTTCTGCGCAAGCTTCTGGAACCAGACCAGATCGAAGACCAGCGGAAACTGGTTGATGCGCGATTGGTTGAACGCATTGAGCATCATAATGAGTAGCGGCACATAGATAAAACCGAGCGCCAACACGATATATACCCGCGCGGTGTTGCGGAGCAGATGCTTCATTGCGCGCGGCTCCGCAGGCGCGAGATGCCCGCCGAGAGGATGACCAGCAGCAGCACTACGAAAAGCATCAGGAACGACAGCGCGGAGCCGAGTGTCCAGTTGAACGAGTTCACAAACTGGTTTTCGATGATCGTGCCGAGCGTTTGGCTTTGCCTGCCACCCAGCAAGCGCGGCTCCACGAACGCGCCGACGACCGGGACGAAAACGAGGATCACGCCGGAGACAACGCCCGGCATACTGAGCGGCAGGATCACGCGCCGGAAGGTGCGCCACGCCCGCGCGCCCAGACTACGCGAGGCCTCGATCAGCGAATCGTCGATGCGGTCAAGCGAGACGTAGATTGTCAGGACCATGTACGGCAGGTAGGCATGAACCAGCGCGATAATGATGGCCGGGTAGGTAAAGAGGATACCCGGTACGCTGATTCCGAACAGTTTGAAGAACTGGCTGATCACGCCGCCATTTTGCAGCACGATCACCCACGAGTAGAGCCTGATCAGCGAATTGCTCCAAAACGGCACGACGATCAACAGGAACAATACGCCCTGCGTCCGTCCGCGCACCGCCTTCGAGAGCGCCCACGCGAGCGGATAGCCGAATAGCAGACACCAGAACGTCGTTTGGAAGGCCATTGTCAGCGAAATAAGGGTCAATTGGCTGTAGAGGCTGCTCTGAAAAAACGTCGCGTAATTATTAAATGTGAAGGACACCTCGCGAGCGCCGAGCGGAACCGCGCTCAGGAAGCTGAACACGAACATCACTGCGAGTGGCACGAAGCAAAACAGGATCAACCAGCCGTAAGCCGGGATCAATCCCCACCAGCGCCCGCCGAACCGCATCGACATTATTTGGGTAGTTCTCCTTGATTTCAGCGATGTATGATGTTACGCGGTTGAACGCAAATGAGGACGGCAAGAATGCCGTCCCTACAAAATGCGCCGTCGGGACGCCAGGAATGGCGTCCGGTTTGCTCAACGCAGTCTACTTTGCGCCGCTGAGTTTCGCTTCCTGCCAGACCTGCAACAGATCGTTGCGCGTCTTCTCCGGCAGGAAGCTGGCGAAGACGAGGCGGCTGACATTCTGCGCATCTCCGAAGACGACGCGCGTGAAGGACTCTTTCGGCAATTGGTCGAAGGTCTTGCTATTGGCCGGGACGGGCGCGCCCGCTACCTTGTCCCATTCGAGGAAGAATTCCGGGGAACTCATGAAGTTGATCCATTCCGTTGCCATTGCCGCGTTGGGCGCGTTGGCCGCGATGGTCCACGAATCGACCCAACCTTCCGCGCCTTCCTTCGGCACGACGAACTTGATCGGCAGTTTGGAGACATTCGCAGCGCGTGACGCCGAACCGCTCCAATACACACCGATTTTGATTTCGCTGCTCGCGAACAGGCGGTTGAATTCGTCTTCCGATTGCCAGTAGGCCTTGACGTTGGGCGTCAACGCCGCAAGGTTCTTCCTGATTGTCGCCAGATTCTCCGGGGTGAGGTTCTGGTAGGGCTGCTTGATGCCCGCACGCAGTGCCGCGAAGAGGAACGCATCTTCGTAGCTATCGCTCATGCCGATCTGCCCGGCATATTTGGGGTCCCACAGAACTTCAATCGAGTCGAAGCCGTTAGGGAAATCCTTTGTATTGTAGACCAATCCGGTCGCGCCCCACGTCCAGGGAACGGCGTAGAGGTCCTTCGTGCCTTGCCGCAGTTCGGGCAGGTCGCGCAGGCTCGGCGCAAGCGAGTCCCATACCGTGATTTTGGATTGGTCAATTGATTGGATCAATTTGTCATCGAGCGCGGGCTTGAGGTAGGCGATGTTGATCTGGACGGCATCGTAGGTTCCGGGGCTGGTGCGCAGCTTGGTCAACATTTCATCGAGTGAGGTGAAGTAGTCATGAACAATTTTGACGCCGTGTGCGTCTTCAAATTGCTTGACTGCCCATGCTTCGTCGGAGCCGTAACCCTGCCAATTGAGGATGTGCAGTTCCGTCGTCGCGGCGCGGGTCGTGCGCCCGATGGTAGAGAGCGAGATTAACGCTACCAAAACCAGAATGAGTTTAGCGGCTCGCATGACAAATCCCTTTACTCAGTTGTTCAATTCCAGCACTGTGGACGAGATGAGAAACAATCCGGCTGGTCTCGACGCCGCAACAGCGTCAAGGCGATTGTAGAGGCGAAGCTGCACCGTTGCAAAATCTTACTGATGTACGTCTTATCAAGGTAATGGTGAGTGTGCCAGGTAGTATCAGGGTCCCTTGGATTCCATGTGAGCAGATTGCATAATATGCCGATTAGATTTTTTAACCTTCCCTTTAAGTAAGGGATATGTAGTTTCTCCGTAATTAAACTGGAGAAATTCATACATAGTTTGTTCCGATAGCAAATAGCAAGAGGCTCAATGACTACACAGCTCCTCGCAGTACCCAGTTCAGGCTTCGACTTCGGACGCGAAACGCTCATCACCTGGCGCTATATTCGGCACAACTTTTCGGCTACTGTTATTCCTGGATCGTTATTCACGCTCGCCAGCGTCATCTCAGCCGGGAAAGCAGGAATTCCGGCATTGTTGGCCGTCCTCTCATCACTGCTGTTCTTCTTTTTCTACGTCTACGCCTTCGATACGAATGCGCAATCGGGTGACATGGAAACCGAAGACACGATGAACAAACCGGATCGCCCACTCCCCGCCGGGCTGGTCACGCGCGAAGGGGCGCTGTTTCGTTCGCGGGTGGGAGTTCTTGGCTTATTAGGGATTGGCCTCGCGTTTGGCGTAAGCCTGTGGTCGGTCGTCTGGATCATCTCCGCCGGGATTTATCTTTTCGCGCCAATCGGCAAACATTGGGCGTGGAAAAACGCGAACATCGCGATTGGCACGTTTGCGATGTTGATGGCGGCCTGGAGTATCGGCGGCGGCGACCCGGCGTTTGGCCTGAGCTGGTCATTCTGGACCGCGCTGATTTGCTACCCGCTCATCAGTATTCAAGATTTCCGCGATGTCGAAGGGGATCGCGCGATTGGTCGCAATACGCTCCCAATGGCAATAGGCGACCGCGCTTGCCGCGTGCTGATGGTGTTCTGCTATGCCCTCGCACCGATATATATTCACTTCACGATGTTCGCGCCATTCGGCATGAATCAGGCGCGTTGGGCTGCCGAAATCCCGCCGACCGTTGTCCTTCTGTTCATCGCAGCGTGGATGCCTTTCGCGCGTTCGCCGCGTGCCATGCACCGCATTTATATGTTCATGCCGATCTGGTATATCTTCCACTTGACAGCGGCGATCATCTTCGCGGCGACAAGCAGATGAACCTGCTCGGCGATTTGCGGGACTTCAATTGCGATCCATTGGCCGCAATGGAACGCGCCGCGGCGCGCCCATCACATCTGCTGCACATGGGTCCCATCGCGGTGAGGCTAGTCGTCGAACCAGCGGCGGTGTATACTATCCTGACATCCGCCTCGAATGCTATTGGGCGCGATGCCATTGCGCTGGCCGCCGCGCGCAAGCTGCTCGGTACGGGCATTGCGACGACCGAATTCGCTGAACACCGCGAACATCGGCAGGCAATCAAAAGCGCGTTCGCCCAGCGCGTGATCGCCGAGCATGAAGCAGTCGTGCAATCAGAAGCTGACCGCGTCTTCGCGGAATACGGCGTGCCGCTCAAACGGCGTCTGGAACAGTTCGCGATTCGCGTCACGGCGCGCTTGCTGCTCGGCAGCGATATTGAGGATACGGCGCGGATCGAGAGCGCGACGAATGAGTTCCATACGTCGATGCGCACCGAATTCCGGTCGCCCATTCAAGCGGTACTACCCGACTGGCTGCCAACGCGGGTGAAGGGAGCCACGCGGCGCGCCAAGCGCGAGTTGCGGATCGCGGTCAATGAAGTGCTTGCGGGCAGCCATCCCACGGGTTCGGATGTGCCGTCGCTAATGGCGCGTTTTCCGAACAGCACGCCCGAACTGGTTGCTTCACAAACAACCAACCTGCTAGTCGCAGGCGCGACGACTACCGTGCCGTTCCTCGAATGGATGCTGCGCCATCTATCGCAACGTCCCGACCTGGTGAGCGGCTTGCAAGCCGATTTTGAGAACGCATCAGGGCGTATCATCCGCGAGACGTTGCGCCTGACCCCTCCGGCGTGGCTGGTCGGTCGGCAAGCGCGCGAGGCGGTTGATACACCCGCGCTCAAGGCGCACAAAGGCGAATTCCTGTATCTATCGCCTTATCTCACACACCGTTCAGCGGAGTATTGGGAGCGCCCAACCGAGTTCGTCCCCGAACGCTGGACAGACGGCTTCGAGGACGCCCTACCGCGCGGCGCATACTTCCCGTTCGCAGCCGGATCACATGCCTGTCTCGGTGGCGGGATCGTGTATATGGAAGGACGCGCCATCCTGCGCGCACTGCTCAATTACTGGCCGGACCGGGCACGCATCGAACATGATGGCTTTATCCCCGATCCGGGCTTCACGCTCGGCGCGGCGGGTCAAACGATGCTCATCAAAGTGTGACGCCAGTCGGCATTTCGCACGCTATTTCGGCGGCGATGGTTCGGCGGGCTTCGGCGCGCCGGACGCATTATCCACCGCAGTCGATTTCGGTGGACGCCCTGCGCTGCGCACGTTGGTCAGCTTGTTCAGCAGGTCGAACCAGAACGGCGCGCCCTGCGAAACGGCGAACCCGGTGATCAGGATGCCGAGCAGCTTTTGCACAGCCAGCCCAAATACGATCAAGCCATTTTTCAAGACTCCAGGCTGCGCATAGAAATCGCGCAGGGTGTCTTCGGTCCAACCTAGTGGGATATTCAGGCTGGAAAGCAGCACTTGCGTGGCGTTGAACTGCGCCGCCGAGTTCGCTATGATTTGCTGCGGTGTCGTGCCTGCGGGCTGCTGCGCCTGAAGTGCCTTGAACTGCTCGGCTTGCGCGGTGGCCTGTTCCGCAATCGCGGAGCGCAGCGCCGGGTTTTGAAGCAGGCGGTTGGCAATCGCAATCGTATCGATATTGAACAGCAGCGCGATCATGATGCCGAGCGTGAGGAGGATGACCTGCGTGCGCCGCTTGTACCAGCCGCCGACGCGCTCCATCGAGCTATCGAACCAGCTTTCCAGATCGACGCGGAAGCGCGTCAGATCGTGATCGGCGCGGTTGAGCAGCGAGAGCAGCACGGGTTTGAGCGGCGCGTGATCCGGCAGTTTCAGGATCGCGTCTTGCCATGCTTTCAGGTCCGCGCCACTCCAGGCGATTTGTGCGGACGTATCCGCGTCCGGGTCGAACGGTGGCACATCGTCGGTCGTGAGCAGGTGCGCCTTTTCCGTGCCGGGCGAAGGGACACGAAAGACGGTATCGAACACCGCAAGCGAAAAATCTCGCGCGGCGATATAGGCAGGGCGATTTCTGCCTTCGAGCGTCGGCGCGATCAATGTATTTTGATAGAAATGATCGACGTATCGTTCGGCGGCGTTTGCGGTCGGGCTGTACGCGCCGAAACGGGCGAGGACATTCCGCACGATGCCGAAGGTATACCGCTCCGCGATTTCGGGGCGCATGAACAGGCTGCGAATGAACTGCTCCATGCCTTGCGCGCGGAAACGCAAGGCGCTGTTGATCGCCTCACTTGCCGCCGATGCCATGATGCTCATGGCGAGGTAGACCAGCGCAAGGCCAATCGCTACATCGAGAATACCGCTTCCGAAAATGCCGCCGTTCATCGAAAACCCCGATCATTTGCGGTTGAAACAGAGTCTGATTGTATTGCCGTGCGGGAGTTTGGGCAAGGTGGCAGGTCGGGCAAGCCGCGACCCCTGCAACGGACAGCGATTTCTCCTACTCTTTCTGGAGCAAAAGCTGCGCCGTCTCGCGCGCGGTGGGGTCCGGGTAGCCATGTTCCGCGACGAGCGTATGTAGGAGGATACCTTCGCCGCGCCGCGTGCCGAGCAGCAATTCCTGCAACACAATATCGATGATGTAGAGCAGCCGCGAAAATGGCATGAATTGGCTTGGGACCGCGTTGAACAGGATCGCGAACATACGCTCCTGCAATTCGGGGTCCTGGATGCCACTGCCCGGCCAGCGGGTCGCCCACGCCTGTTGATAGCTGCCCATGTGCAGGATGTCGGCGCGCATCCGCAATAATTGCGCTATGGCGGCTTTGCGATCCGCCGCATCGACGCGCCGTTCAGCATCACGGTAGGGCAGGTTCGGGAGCGCCTCGTAGATGCTGCCGGGGAGCGTCACCCGCACCAGCTTTCCGAAAGTCGTGCTGGCAAGGTCGAGCGCGGTACACAGCACCTGCTCGCAACGCCGATAGTAGACGATCCCGACGCCTTGTTCGGCGGCAAGGTCGAGCCGCCACAGGAGCGAGAGGTAATCCCCGAATTCGAGCGGGAGCGCGGGCGGTGCTTTCAAATCGTATGCGGATAGAAGCTGCCGGATGCGGAGTTCATCGAAGGGAGTCATCTTGCGTCGATTTGGATATTCATTTCATATCGCCAAGAATAGTTCGGTCTTGAGCTGACGATTGCGGTTAGCGGTCATCGATCATGCTTTGCAGAGGACGTGAATTGTCTGAGCGGCAAACGAGTTTGCAAAGCGGCATGTTGCTGTAGTGAATCGGTAACGATGATTGTATCGCCAACTTGATAGTATCTGATACGATCCGGGCTGAATTATGCTTACATCTACAGCGAAAGTGCCTTAAAAGGACCGCACAGAATGAAAATTTCAGGTTTGGAACTCTTTCTGGTTCCCCCACGCTGGCTGTTTCTCAAAATTTCAACGGATGATGGACTCGCCGGGTGGGGTGAACCTATTGTGGAGGGACACGCGCGCACGGTTCAGGCTGCCGTTCAGGAAATCGAGAGCTATCTGCTTGGGCGTGACCCGGACGCGATTGAAGACATCTGGCAGACGCTCTACCGTGCACGGTTCTACCGGGGTGGTCCGGTCATGATGAGTGCTATTGCGGGCGTCGATCAAGCGCTGTGGGACATCAAAGGCAAACGCTACGGCTTGCCCGTCTATCAACTGCTCGGCGGCAGAGTGCGCGACAAAATTCAGGTCTATTCGTGGGTGGGTGGCGACCGACCGACCGAGGTGGCGCAGCAAGCACTCGACCGCAAACAGGCGGGCTTCAGCGCGATCAAGATGAACGCTACTGAGGAGATGAATTACATCGAGACCTTCGCCGCCGTCGAACAGGTTATCGCGCGGGTCGCGGCGGTACGCGAGGCGGTTGGCTCCGGCTTCGGGATCGCGGTCGATTTTCACGGACGGGTTCACAAAGGGATGGCGAAGGCACTCGCGCGTGAGCTGGACCCCTTCCACCTGCTGTTTATCGAGGAGCCTGTACTGCCAGAGAACAACGAAGCGCTGCGCGATATTGCTCACCAAACGTCTGCACCGATTGCAACCGGAGAGCGGATGTATTCACGCTGGGACTTCAAACGCATCTTGCAGGATGGCTATGTGGACATCATCCAGCCCGATCCTTCACACGCAGGCGGCATCACGGAGACGCGCAAAATCGCGACGATGGCCGAAGCCTACGATGTCGCGGTCGCGCTGCACTGTCCACTTGGACCAATTGCGCTTGCAGTGTGCCTGCAACTCGACGCCGGGCTGCACAATGCGTTTATTCAAGAGCAGAGTCTCGGCATCCACTACAACGCAGGGAGCGACTTGCTGGATTATCTGGAAGATGCGAATGTGTTCCATTATCAGGATGGCTACGTTTCCATCCCGACGCAACCCGGCCTCGGCATTACAGTGAACGAGCCGCTCGTGCGGCGCGCGGCAGAGATCGGCCACAACTGGCAAAACCCGATCTGGCGTAACCGTGATGGTGCTATCGCGGAGTGGTGACAGTCAGTCTACCACTGCGGGCAACAGCGCGCGATGCAGGACCGCGCCGAGATGATACGCGCTCGTTGAAAGCACCGCGTCGAAATGCTCCCATGCGGCGTCAGGTTCATCCAGACCGAGGTAGCCAAGCGCCATCATAAATTGGCAGTGCAGCCGATTACGGCGGCTCAGGCCTTCATCGAACACCAGAAAGTCGGGCAATGAGACCGCGGTCTGGGTGGAGCGTGAACCCGGCCATGCCTTTCGTGCGGAACATGCGCTCGATCTCGCTGAACCAGACGGTTTTGCTGCCGTCGGCGTTCGCCTCAATCGTATAATCGACGGGTTCATAGGTCGTTGAGCGGTGGTGCTGCGGCCAGTTGAACTCGATCCCATCGGAGAGCCAGGGACCCGTCAGGCCGACCAGCGCGGGCTTGATGACCTGATTGTAATAAACGAAGTGATGCCCGTTCGTCTTGTCGAGTGCCATCTGCACGCGCCCGCCGAGTTCGGGCAGCAGCATTATTTTAAGGTAGCGATTTTCCAGCCAGATCGCAGTCCATTCCTGATCGTGCTTCTCGTCGGAGACGCGCTCGATAATCGGGTAGGGATAGACGACGCCGCTGCTCCCCTGATAAACGCACTTTTCCAAAAACATCGGATTTTTTTCGGGCATCCCGACTGGATAGGTCGGGATTGTCACCCGTTCTGCGCACACGGCGACAGGATCGTTGGTGTACATAATGCCCCTTTTCTCTGCAATCTACCGAAAATGGGCAGCATAGAGCAATGGAAAGAGTGGTGCTAGAATGGATTATATTGTGATATTAGGTAGATGGGACCATGCTCAAGCGCAAAGAGGGTTTCATTGGACAGCGGCAACACGTGATTCCGGCGGCCATTCTGGAACGACTGGCGCTGCATCCGATGCTGTATCTGCTGATCGCAACGGATATGGGCTGGTATCCCGATGCGCAGTACCACTACCGTGAACGCGAGAGCGGAACCGCTGAACACATCCTGATTTTCTATGTGCGGGGGACGGGCTGGGTCGAGATCGGCGGGGTGCGGCACGAGGTCGGTGCATCGGAGGTGCTGCTCATTCCGCGCGGCACAGCGCATACTTACGGCGCGTCGGATGCTACACCCTGGTCGATCCATTGGGTGCATTTCCGCGGGACGGGGGCGGATTATTTCGCCTATCAATTGCCAGAACATGAATATATCCTGTCGGTCGATGCGCAGAGCGCCGCAGCGCTTGAGGGTCTTTTCAACCAAGACTTTCGCTTGAAAACTCAAGAAATAGCAGGGATATGCGGGTGACGCAGCTCAGTGCGTAAATAATCATCAAACAAGGCGTGCTGAACAGCAGATAAAGACTGACAGAGTTGGTTTGCGCGTAAATGAAGGGCCAGCCAGGCATGATAACAGCAGCCGAGAGGATTACGTTGAGAGCGTGCTTTGCGACATTCACATTTTTCTGAGCCAGTCAACTGCTTCAATTCACGATGCAATTGCTCGATTTGCCAACGAATGGCATTCTGTTGTTGAATAGCGTGGGTGGTCGAATTATGCGCTGGCTGATTGGTAAGCACCCGGTCAATGTCGCCATGTGTGGCAACTACCTTGAATAACTGCACGCGAAACGGAAGTTCTTTGAGCTTGCTG